>JAEEGL012850062.1_pt1 | contig 13512 bp, 14 predicted proteins | sample 9134231 | NCBI WGS metagenome assembly JAEEGL01 (sample SAMN16246548, study PRJNA631951) | gut metagenome | biome: gut microbiome; feature: rumen; material: fiber-attached | host: Bos | place: Iran: Karaj | collected 2018-10
AATCTATAAATAAATGGGCTAAGTTGTTAAAAGTTGAAGAATATTTAAATATGCCTGCTGAAAAATTGTCTAAAGGTAATCAGCAAAAGATACAATTTTTGACTGCTGTTATTCATGACCCAGAACTTATAGTTCTTGATGAACCTTTTAGTGGATTAGATCCTGTAAATACTGAAATATTAAAAAAAATAATAATTGATTTAGTAAAAGAAGGTAAATATATAATAATGTCTGCACACGAAATGCATACTATTGAAGAATTTTGTACTAATGTAATTATATTAAATAAAGGGAAAACAGTATTAAAGGGAAATTTAAGAAGTATTAAAGAGTCATATCCTGCTAATAGAGTATTAATAAGTACAAATGATAATATTAGTAATATAATTAAATCTTTAAAACTAGAGTTAGAAAATAGTGTAGATAATTCATATGTAATTAAAATTAAAGATGAGAATGATGGTTATAAATTACTTGATAAGGTGATTAAGAGTAATATTAAGGTCAATAAGTTTGAAATTGAAAAGCCAACATTAAATGATATATTTATAGAGAAAGTTGGTGGTAAAAATGAATGATATGTTTGTTGTTGCAAAATTTACATTAAAGGATATGTTAAGAAGAAAAGCTTTTATAGTATCGACCATAATAATATTACTTATGATTATAATTGGATGTAATATCCCCAATATATCTAAATCTTTTAAAGGAGAAAGCGTAAAAGCTAAAATACTTATTAGTGATAAAAATAATATATTTGAAAATAATTTGAATATGTTATCTAATGATGATAATGAAATAATTACTGACAATTTATCAATAGATGAAATAAAGGAAAAATTATTAAGTAATGAAATTGAAGAGGCTGTAATAGTAGATAAAGTTGATAATAATATTAATTTTAAATATATTGTAAAGAATGCAATGTATATGGATGGTAGTCCATATATAGTTGATTTATTATCAAATTTGTATAAAGAAATTCAAATTAGTAAATTAAATTTAAGTAATGAAGAAGTATTAAGTATAAATCCAACATTTAATTATGAAATAGAACAAGCAGAGGAAGAAGCAAATGGTAATGTATTTGTAATGATGATATTATCGATTGTATTGTTTTATGCAGTATATTTTTGTGCATTTCAGGTTTCTAGTTCTATAACTACAGAAAAGACATCTAAGATAATAGAAACTTTAGTAACTTCAACAAGTCCTACAAATATAGTTTTGGGTAAAACAATTGGAATTGGATTGGCTGGATTATTGCAGTTAATATTGATAATATTGACTGCCATATTTAGTGTTAATATGTTCTTAGATTCAGAATTGGTTAGTAGTGTATTAGATATGTCATCGATAACAATACCTCTTGGATTAATAACATTATTGTATTTTATATTGGGTTATGCTACATACGCTTTATTGTATGCATTAACTGGATCAACTGTAAGTAAGCCTGAGGATATACAATCTGCAAATATACCTGTTGCAATGATAACTATGATTGGATTTTATATATCATATTTTACTATGTTGAATCCGAGTAGTAATATGAATATGATAGCAGGATTTATTCCTATATCATCTCCATTTTGTATGCCATTTAGAATAATGATGGGATTTGCAAACGTGAATGAGGTATTAATTTCGATTGGAATATTATTATTAACAATATTTGTAATATCTAGTATTACTATAAAGGTTTATTCAAATGCTATATTAAATTATGGTTCAAAAATGAGTTTTAAGGATATTGTAAAAATGTATAAGCAAAAATAAAAAATATATGTTAAAATAGTATAGAAGTAGGTGATAAGATGGACCCGTCTAAGATAAGTGCTTTTATAAAGGAAGTAAGGACTAAAAGTAATCTTACTCAAGAGAAGTTTGCAGATAAATATGGAGTTACATATCAAGCAGTAAGTAAATGGGAAAATGGTAAAAATATGCCTGATATTTCTATATTGAAGAAGATATGCGATGATTATAATACTAGTATAAATGATTTATTAGATGGTAATAATAAAGCTAGTAATAATAAAAAAATATATGTAATAGCTGGTATTGTATTAGCAATTGTAGTTATTATATTAGTAGTATTAGGTATAACCAAAAAAGAAAATTTTGAAATGAAAAAGATAACTGCTAATTGCGATAATTTTAAATTATATGGTTCTATTGCATATAATTCAAGTAAGACATCAGTTCAAATATCAAATATTACTTATTGTGGTAAAAAGGATGAGAATAAATATAATAAAATAGAATGTATATTATATGAATATGTAAATGATACAAAAAAAGAGGTAAAAAGTTTTACATATAATAATGAAAGACCAATATTGTTAAATGAGTATCTAGAGAATATTGATTTTACAATAGATCATTATTCAAAAACATGTAATATGTATAAGGATGGAGTTTTAAATTTAGAAATAAAAGCAACAAATGATGAAGGTACTGTATATTATGATGTACCACTTAAAATGGAAGATTGTTAGGAGGAATTATGAATAAGAGTTTATTTAAAAGAATTTTATGTACTATAATTTTTGCATTGGTAGTGTATTATTTTGCATTGCCACCAATTAATTTGCATGCATTTTCATTTTATATGTATATAATATTTGTAATGTTATTTTTTATAGCAATGAGTATACCAGATGTTGTTATAAATTTATTTAAAAATAAGAGAATGATTAGGGAAGTAAAATTAGAAAACAAGGTAATTAAATATATGTTTTTTAGTGTAATTGGAATAATACCAGTAATAATATTAATTAATATTGTTTTTTCACCATTATTTAATTCAAAAGCTTATTATGAACGTATTAAGATAAATGAAGAAGGTAATTTTACCAAAGATATTAAGGAAGTGGATTTTAGTCATATTCCATTACTTGATAAAGCATCTAGTCAAAAATTAGGAGATAGAACAATGGGTGAAATGACTACCTTAGTATCTCAATTTTATGTATCTGAATTATACACTCAAATAAATTATAATGATGAAATAGTAAGAGTTACACCACTTGAATATTCTGGATTTATTAAATATCTTACTAATAGAAAAGATGGTATACCAGCATATATAACAGTAAATTCTGTTAATGGTAAAAGTGAATTGAAGAAATTAGATAAAGGTATGAGATATGCTCCAAGTGCTCATTTCTTTGAGAACTTACAAAGAAAGTTAAGATTATCATATCCAACAAAAGTATTTGGTACTGAAAACTTTGAAGTTGATAATGAAGGTAATCCATATTGGATAATACCTACAATTAAATATACAAGTGTTGGCATGAGAAGAGATGTAGATGGTGTTGTTATATTTAATCCAGTTGATGGAACATCAAAATGGTATAAGGTTGAAGATGTTCCAACTTGGGTTGATCATGTATATAATTCTGATTTAATACTTGAGCAAGTAAATGATTGGGGAGCTTATAAACATGGATTTTTAAATACAATATTTGGTCAAAAAGAAGTAGTAGCTACAACAGAAGGATATAATTATACAATATTAAATGATGATGTATATTTATATACAGGTATTACATCAGTTGTAGCAGATGAATCAAATATAGGATTCATTCTTACAAATATGAGAACAAAAGAAACAACATTCTATGAGATAAGTGGCGCAGAAGAGTTTTCTGCTATGGCAAGTGCAGAAGGCCAAGTTCAACAAATGAGTTATAATGCTTCATTCCCACTTTTAATAAACTTTAATGGGAAACCAACTTACTTTTTATCTTTAAAAGATGCAGCAGGGCTTGTTAAGATGTATGCATTTGTAGATGTAAAAGATTATCAAAAGGTAGTTGTTACTGATTCATCTAAAGGTATAGATGTTGCAGCATCAAATTATTTAGGTGATGAGAAAGTAATTGATAAAGAAAAATTAGTAACTAAGGAAATAACTATATCTAGTATTAAAGATGTTGTGATAGATAGTAATACATATTATTATATAGTTGATACAAATAATAATAAATATATTGTGTCTATTAAAAAGAATAGAGAATTGATTCCATTTTTGAGTAATGGTGATAAAGTGACTATTACTTATGAGGATTCTAAAAAAGTACATGATATAATTGAAATAAAGTGAGAAATCACTTTTTTCTTTTTAAATTTTACTTGAAATAGCATCGATATAAATTGTATAATGTATATATAAAATAGGAGTGGGCGTATGAAGAATAAAAAAGGTTTTTTCTTAGCTGAGACAATAGCTGTTATAGCTGTAGTTGGAGTGGTATTAATATATGTATTTAGACTATTTTCTGGTGTATATATAAGTTATAGACAAAGTGAAAAATATAATACAGTTGCATCAGTAAATGCTCTTGCTAATGTGCAAAAGTATTATGACAGTGTTGCAAAGATAGATACAACTACATTAAATGCATCTAATCCATATGTTGATTTAACATATTCTGCAATATATGATTCAACTTATTATACAAAGTTGAAAGAGGAATATAAGGTAACAAGAGTATATCTAATAGATTTAGACAATTTATCAAATCATATAAGTGACTTTAATATAAAGTTGAGAAGATATATAAAAACTATATTAAATAAAACAGGTGTTGTATTAGTAATCGAAGTAAATAATGATGAATATGCGTATTCAAAGATAAAAAAAGTAAAAGGTAAAATATGTACGTTTAGTGGTGAATTGGTACAAGGAGCTGAATTTATAGATGGACAATATACATATAGATATATGCAGCAGGGTGCATCTACAGATTGGGAAAACATAGAGCAAGATGGTTGGGGTGTAATTTTGACCGATAAAACAGCTACTACTCCTGTAACTACAACTTTATGTAATTATATAAATAATAAGCCTATAGTATCTATGGCTAGAATGTATGCAAATAGTCAAGCGTCTTCAATTAATACAAGTAGTTTTGACACTTCACATGTAGTAAATATGCAAGGTATGTTTTATGCGGCTAAGGCAAGAACAATTGATTTAAGAGGCTTTGATACAAGTAACGTGACAAATATGAATGTAATGTTTTCACAAATTGAAGCAGCAGAATTACTAGGATTGGAAGACTTTAATACAGAAAATGTAACAAGTATGGCGCAAATGTTTGCACTTAATTATAATATTTATGATTATTGGTTTTTAGAAGACTGGGATGTTGGAAATGTAACAGATATGACTGGTATGTTTATGCTTCACTCAACATGCTTTAATAATTCAACATGCTTGGAAAAATGGGATACAGAAATAGATTTTACTTCACTTCAGGGGTGGGATACTAGTAGTGTAACTACTATGGAAGGAATGTTTCAGCATTTGATGGTTAAATCATTTGAACCTTTTAGAAATTGGGATACGTCTAATGTAACAAAAATGAATAATATGTTTAATATATCAGGTACGACAGTAAATTCAACTGTAACTAGTTTAAGTGGTTTAGAAGGATTTGAGGTAGATAATGTAACCACAATGAGAAATATGCTTAGAAATTATGCGAGTCTTACTGATGTGAGTGCAATAAAGAATTGGAATATTGCTAATGTAACAGATATAAGAGATATGCTTAACGGCTCAAATAATATAACAAATGCAACTGAACTTGATGGATGGACTGCAAGCCAAATAACAACAGCAAATAAGAAAAATGCATTTACATGTAATCCAAAACCATCTTGGTTTTAAATAGATATCTTTTAAGATATCTATTTTTTTGATAAAATATAATTGGTGATATTATGAAGAAAAATGTGCGTGAATATAAGGTTGATAATAAGTACTTATTACAAGAGTATCTAATTAATCATGTAAATGATTCTAAAAATAATATTAAATATTTTCTTAAAAATGGTAATGTATATGTTAATGATAGATGTATTACTAAGTATGATTATATAGTTAATAGTGGTGATACTATTGTAATTAAAGCATATCATACTGATTTAGATATTCTTTATGAAGATAATGATTTAGTAATTGTAAATAAGGATAGTGGACTACTTACTATAAGTGATGGTAAGAATGATAATACTTTATATAAACAAGTATCTAGTTATGTTAAGTTAAATAATAAGAATAATAAGGTATTTATAGTTAATAGATTGGATAAAGATACAAGTGGTATTGTTGTTTTTGCTAAGAATGAAAAAATTAAGAAGATTTTGCAAGATAATTGGAATGATATAGTACTTACTAGAAAATATGTTGCTGTAGTAGAGGGTATTACTGATAAGAATGGTATTATAAAAAGCTTTTTAAATGAAAATAGTGAACATATTGTATATAGTTCAAATAAGGGTAAATTAGCTATTACTAAGTATGAAAGAGTTAAGTATAATTCTAGTTATAGTATGCTTAATATATACTTATATACTGGTAGAAAAAATCAAATAAGAGTGCATATGAAGGATATTAATCACAGCGTAGTAGGAGATAAAAAATATGGTTCTAAAGAAAATCCTATAGGTAGATTAATGTTGCATTGTGAAGAATTAGTCTTTAAAAAGCCCATTACAAATAAATTAATAAGTATTACTTGTAAATATCCTACTAGATTTGATAGTGTATTTTAGTTATAATTAAAGAGGTGATAATATGAAAAAATTATTTGTATTAATATGTATGATATTCTTACTTACTGGATGTAAGACTAATATGTATAAAAAGAGTATGTTTTATATGGATACGCATATAGAAGTTAAATTATATGATATACCTAATGAAACAAGTAAAAAATTATTAAAAGAAATAGATAATATTTATAGTGAATATCATAAATTGACAGATAGATATAATGAATATGAAGGAATAATTAATGTTTATTATTTAAATAATGTATTAAAAGTTAATGAAAGCATAGAAATAGATTCTAGATTGAGTGATATTATTAATTATGGTATAGACGCTTATAATAAAACAAATGGTTATGTTAATATTGCTTTAGGTAATGCAGTAGATGTATGGAAAAAATATAGAGAAGAAGGTAAAAATATACCTAAAACATATGAATTGTTAAATTTAAATGTGGATATTAAAAGTATTAATTTAAAGGATAATACATTTATAAAAAAGAAAGATGTTAAATTAGATTTAGGATCTTATGTAAAAGGATATGTTACGGAAATAGTAGCAAAATATTTAGAGGATAATGAATGTGAGAAATATTTGATAAATGCTGGTGGTAATGTAAGAGTAGGAAAAAGTTATAAATCAAGTAAATATAGTGTTGGTTTAGAAGAACCATTTAATGTAACTAATATTTATGATACTTTATTAGTAGAAAATATGAGTGTTGTAACTAGTGGAAGTTATCAAAGATATTATGAAGTTGATGGTGTTAATTATAATCACATAATTAATCCTAAAACATTATTTCCAGATAATTATACAAAGAGTGTAACAGTAGTTACTAAGGATAGTGGTTATGCAGATATACTTTCTACTTATTTATTTTTATTGCCAATTGAAGATGGTATTAAAATAGTTAATAGTTTGGATGAAGTAGAAGCTATTTGGTATGCTGATCAAATATACTATTCAGAAAGTTTTAACATATATGAACAAGTATGATATTAGATTGATAGGTATAGTATTAGTTATAATTTTATTGATATTGTTTTTTACTAGAAAAGATAATAATTATGCTAATGTATATTATAATGATAAATTAATTCTTAAGATAGATTTAAGTATTGATAAAGAATATAGTGTTAATGGATATAATGGTATTGTTAAGTTAAAAGTAAAAGATAATAAAATAAAAGTTATGGAAGAAACATCAAAAATGCATATATGTAGTAAGGTAGATTGGACAAATAGTGGAGTAATAGTATGTTTACCAAATAAAATAGTAATTAATTTTTCTAATGATGAATTAGATACAGTTTCAGGATAGGTGATTTTATGAATAAAAAAATTGCTAAAATAGCAATGTTACTTAGTATATCTGTTGTACTTGCTTTAATAGAAAGTTTTATTCCTTTATTCAATATGATACCTGGAATAAAATTGGGTCTTGCTAATATAGTAGTAGTATTTGTTATATATGATTTGTCTATTAAAGATGCTTTATATGTTTCTATACTTAGAGTAATATTAATAGGTATTTTAAGAACAGGACTTTTTAGTATTAGTTTTTTCTTTAGTTTAATAGGGGCGTTATTGAGTGTTGTAACAATGTATTTAGTGAATAAAATTACTAAATTATCGGTAGTTGGTGTAAGTATTTGTGGTGCTATTGCACATAGTATAGGTCAAATAATTGTTGCTATTATATTTTTATCAAATGTTAATATAGTATATTATTTACCAATATTACTTATTAGTTCAGTAGTAACTGGATTAATAGTTGGTATGGCTGCAAAGAGATTATTAGAATATTATGATAATAAAAGTATTTATTAATGTTAAAAAATATTATATAATTGTATATAGATAGGAGGATGTATGAAAAAATATTTTGGTATAGCATTTATGATAATGTTATCAGTATTATTGCTTTCTGGATGTGAGAAAGTTAGTGAAGGTAAGTATAAGGAAGGAACTTATTTAGGAACTTATACGGATAATTATGGCGGTTCTAAAAATACAGCTATTGCTGTTGTATATGTTGATAATAATGGATTAATTAAATCAGTATATTTAGATACAACATATGTTAAAGATTCCGTTAATACAACTAAAAAAGCATTAGGAAATGATTATGGAATGAAAGCAAGAAGTGAAGCTGGTAAAGAATGGTATGAACAAGTTAATTTGTTGGAATCTAAGATAATAGAGAACCAAGATTTATCTTTTATTAAATTAGATGAAAATGGTAAAACAGATGCAGTAGCAGGTGTTACAATGAAAATTGATGCATTATATAATGCTATAGATCTTGCTTTAAAGAATGCAAAAAAATAAGATATTCAAATGAATATCTTTTATTTTGCAAAATAATAGAAATCTTTATCAAATAAGTGCTTATTATCATCTTCTTGTGTAGTTTTTAAAAAATTATCATGATATAGAAAATCTTTATTTAGATTATTAACTGGATCATCCCATGTTAAGTCTAAATGCAACCATTTACCATCTAAATAAACTAAATTCCATATATGTGGTTCAGTATACTCATCACCAACAGATACAATTCTAACATTTTTAATATTTAATCTATCCATAAATAATGCAGCAGCATCAGTGTATCCATTACACTTTGCAAGTCCTAGGAATAAAGCACCAACAGCTGTATTTGCTTTCTCATTAGAACCATATTTTTCATCATCATTATATTTAGTATTATTTATTATATAATCATGTATTGCCAATATATTATCTTTGTCACTTTTATTTCTATCTATAATATCTTTTTCAATATCATCTAATTTTTCATTAATCATTTTTATATCATAATCACTATAAACTCTACTTATATATAAAGTGATTTTACCATTGCTGGTATAAGAAGTTTTTATACTCTTAAAACTATTATATACACTTACTAAACTATTTATTTGTGATAACAAATCTGCATTATCATTAATTTCTATCATATCATTTATACAATTTATATATTGATTACTACAATAAAATGTAAATTCTTTCATTCCAGAAGATATTATTGTATAGTATATGTTTAATAGCTCGCTTCTATTAGTAGGTATAAAATTATTGGTTGGTTTTACTATTCCAACATCTAAATCTTTTACATATTCATTATTAACTACTTTTGATGGAGTTCTATCATAAAATTGTATTATTGTACTTATAACTTCTTTATCACTTAAATATCCATACGCAAAAGTGAATGATGCAAATATAGTTAGTAATACTACTAAAAATTTTAAAAATTTCATACAATCACCAATCATATTATACTATAAAAAATAATAAAAATAAAAAAAGAAGTAAAACTTTACTTCGAATTTACTTTTTTCATTAGACGTGATTTTTTTCTAGCAGCAGCATTTTTAGTAATAACACCTTTACTTACTGCAGTATCAATCTTTTTAACTGCATCATTTAATAAACTTTTATTTTCTTTATCTTTAGTAGCTTTTTTTACTGCAGTTCTCATACTTCCTCTTACTGGAACATTTTCTTCTGATTGTCTTTTTATTACATTAACACGTTTCTTAGCACTTTTAATGTTTGGCATACTTTCACCTCCGTCATTTAAACAAATCAATTTTAACAAATATATATTAAAAAATCAATAATTTTATTAAATAAAAATGCAATTACTCCAAAATTGCATTTTCTCTTTCAATTAAATCTTTAAACTTTTCCTTAAATAAAGGTTTAAATTTTTTAATTACATCTGGATATACTGCTTCTGTTGTACTAATAGCATCCCAAAAATGTTTAATGGATACAAATCCAGTATTATCAAATATTGCATAACTAAATGCTTTAGTAACAATTCCTAAACAAACATCAGGATATCTAGAAGCAGATTCAAAAACTCTATTATATTCTACAGTCATATCAACTATAAAACTCATTATGCTTTCTTTAACAAAGTTTGAATAATTAAATTTTACACCAGTTTGTTTTTCTATTTTAGGTATAGTACCAACTAATATTTGAATAGTAGCATCTTTATCTGGTTCTGCAACTTCAATTTTTTCCAATCTTCTTAAAAAAGCTTTATCTTTAACAATATAATAATCATATTCATCGGATGTAGTTGCACCAATCATTTTAATATTTCCCCTTGCTAAAGCAGGTTTTAATATATTAGCAAAATCCAGTCCACCCTCAGCTTTATTACCAATTAATGTATGAGTTTCATCAATAAATAGTATTACTTTATTTAAACTTTCTAATTCTTTAACTAATACTTGAAGTTTCATATCAGAAGTACCTTCATCATTACTTATATTTCCAACTAAAGCAGCAGTATCTATTTTTAAAATAGTATAATCTTTTAATGCATCTGGAACCATTCCATTTTGTATTCTCCACGCAAGTCCTTCAACTATAGCAGTTTTACCAATACCAGGTTTACCAACTAATATTGGTGATTTTTCTGGAGTAAATAATGTTAATATCATTTTTTTAAGTTCTTTTTCTCTTGCAATGGATGGATCAGTATAATATACTTTCTTTGTTAAATCTTCTGCATACTTTTTTATTAAAGATACGTTGTAATCTTTGCTTACATCGACCATTTCATTCATCATCATCACCACAAACATTATAACAAAAATATCTATCTTATTCAATAATTGAATGATATAATTAAGTGGGTGATGTTATGCAGTGGTATATGGTGAATAATAAAGATTTAAAAATAGATGATGATGATAAAAGACATATTATAAATGTAATGAGAATGAATATAGGTGATTGTTTTAATATTGTTTATGATAAAACACTATATACTTGTAAAATAACTAATATTACAAAAAAAGATGTTGAATATATAGTAATTAATCATGAAAAACTTATTGATAATAGAAAATATAAAGTTATATTAGCTACTAGTTTAATCAAAGAACAAAAAATGGATTATTTGTTACAAAAAGCAACTGAATTGGGTGTAGATGAAATAATACCAATTATTTCAGAAAGAACTGTAGTAAAAGTAAATAGTAAAAAAGATAGATGGATTAAAATATTGAAAGAATCAAGTGAACAATCTCATAGATCATGTATGCCTATAATGCATGAAATAATAAAACTTAAAGACATAGTAAATTATAGTGCTGATTTAAAAATGATTTGTAATACTATGGAAATGTCGAAAAATATCAAAAAAGTGTTACAAGATAATAAAAAAAGTGATACAATACTAATAGCAATAGGTCCAGAGGGTGGATTTAGTGATAATGAGGTTGAGTTTTTGACAAAAAATGGTTTTGTAAGTGTAACTCTTGGCGATAATATATTGAGAGCAGAAACTGTACCATTATATTTATTGAGTATAATAAATTATGAATATATGAGGTGAACTTATGATAGCAAATATTACTAATTATTTTACAAATTTGAATGATGCTGGACGCGCTCTATTTATAGTGGGTGTTTTATTAGTAATTACATTTATAATTTTATTAATTGTAGTACTTAAACCAGAAAAGAATAAAGTAAAAAAAATATATGGTGAAAGTGAAGTAACAGATAGAGAATTACAATTTGAAGCAAAGATGAAGGATATAGACAATGTAGACGCTAGTGATATTAATTTAGATAATGATAGAACACGTAATCTTAAAAATATTGTTGATGAATTAAAGCAAATTGAGAATAAGAATAATCAAAGTGTTATGGATAAAATTCAACAATATGAAGATGAACAAGAAGATACTGCAATAATAAGTGTAGAAGAATTATTAAAAACTAATCAACCAGTTTCATATGCAAAAAGAGAAGAACCAGTAAAATATGTTGAACCAAAAAAAGAACAACAAGCAATTGATGATGATTTCTTAGTAATAGATGAAGTAGAATACCAAACTGGTAGAATACCTATTGTAAAAGAAAATAAAAGAGAAGCTAATGAAGAATATTTAAATTCTTTAAAGAGGTTTAGAAACAACCTATAAGGTTGTTTTTTTTATGTTTTATGATATAATAACCACCCGAAGAGGGATTTTGGTTATGGAAGAAAAAATAAAAGAATTAAGAAAAAAGTTGATAGAGCAATTAAAAAAATTAGAAGATGGTAGTCATATAATGTTAGATTATGATCCAAGACTTTTAGAAATGGTACTATTTAAAAAAACTATTTTAATTAAAAAACAATATAAACAATTTGCATTACCAAAAGAGGCATTAGAAAAGATAGATTTTTCAAATGTTAATTTTGATGATTTTTATGCTACTAATTTTGATTTTACTGGTTTATATGGTATTAAGTTAAACCCACAAACTATATATGATAAGAATTTGAATTGTAGTATATTAAATGGTGTAACTTTTATTGGACCATTTGATGGTGTAAGTATTCAATGCACTGATTTTACAGGTAGTACAGGAGCATACATAAATCCAACTAAATTGTATTTTAAAGATGGTTATGAAACAGAAATTTCTATGACAAACTGTAAATTTAATGGAGTGAGTTTTATATCTGCTATAACATTTCGCAATATTGGACATGAAAGGGTATATGATTATGATAGTAGCTATTTAGTAAAGAAAGTGGCGTTACCAAATATAAAAGGTTCAGATTTTACAGGAAGTAGAAATGCTATTATATATATGGATTATATGAATAAATATGAAATGAGTTTGGTTGGGTGTACGCTTACTGATACAACTATTATTGGAGAAGTTAGTTGTAATATAGGTAATACAGATTTTACAGGTAGTAGAGGGCAAAATATTTTAGGGATTGAAACCAAAGTCTCAATTAATCCTCAAAAATTGCACGATAGAAGTATGAAAAGTTGTAAATTTAATGGAGTTAAATTTACAGGATCATTTGATGGAGCAATAATAGCAGGATCAGATTTTACAGGTAGTGTTAATGCTGCAATAGATTTAAATAGAATAGATAAAGAACATAATTATGATGATGT
>JAEEGL013705979.1_pt1 | contig 13512 bp, 8 predicted proteins | sample 9134231 | NCBI WGS metagenome assembly JAEEGL01 (sample SAMN16246548, study PRJNA631951) | gut metagenome | biome: gut microbiome; feature: rumen; material: fiber-attached | host: Bos | place: Iran: Karaj | collected 2018-10
CATCCTTGGTGCATGTGGATATGGTTTATTCTATGTCATTAAGAAAATGCCAGAAGATACAGGTAGAGTTAAAGTTAACGCAGTTTATGTGTTAGAAACAATTGGCTGGGTATTATTCATTGGCATGGTCTTTAATAGATTCGGTATGTTCTTAGGCATGCCAACATATGTCTATTTAAGAAACCTTAACCACACTATTCCAGTTTATATTTACTTATTATTGCCTTTATATTTAGGTGTTGTTGAAGTCTTATTCAAGTTTGAAGTTATCAAGAGAAAACAATCCTTTATTATGGGTATCATTGGTTTAGGATTAGATGTCTTATTCTTCGCCTACACAGTGATTCAAGGATTAAATAGCACAGCATTTATTTCATCCATTTCACAAATCTATCCAATCGATAGAATGGCGAGCTTACCAATCGAAATCTTACTCCACTTCTTAGCGTTCGCTGGTGTCGGCGCTGCCATCATGGTGGTCAATAGACCAGTTAAAGAAGCAAAAGCAGAACAAGCGGAATAATTATCAAACTAAATTAAAAGGTGAACCAATCGGCTCACCTTTTTTTATTATGGATTTAATTATTTAATAATTGTAGTTGTTGAATCCGAGAGTCTTCATGTTATAAGTACTTGATCTAGCAAATTTATCAAGTGCTATTGAAAGCATTGAAGCGCAATTTGTTGCTGCTGCATTTTGAGCCATAGAACCATAATAAGAACCAAATGAAATTGATGAACTGGAACTAAAGCCAGGACCGTAAATACTACCTGAACCATTATCATCTTCTTTGGTATATCCATCTGAATCCTTAACAACAAATTGATAAGCAAAACTAAAGTTGCCACTAGCCCAATTATCTGGCAAATATATTCTAACTGCAGTTGCTCTTGAACCGCTTGAATCAGATTTTGAAGATGTCATCAAGATGCTTAATTGCCCATAGTTTCCACTCATTTGAAGGTTACCCGTATAAATATAACTTCCAGATGTAGAAATATTGAATGTATAAGTGTACATTCCACCACTTACTGCGCCCTGAGAACGCAAATCACTTTTAATCTCTGAAATTAAATCAGCATATGCGTGATTATAAGAAGAACTGCTGAATTGAGCGGTTACTGTTTTATCACTTTGAATGTTTTTTATAGATGAAGACCAGCCTGAAAAAGTATATGTATATGTATAATCACCAGATGTTGTTGATGGTTTAGTTGGTGTTGGGCCAGTATAAACTGCGTCATCACCATGCACAACCTTGGCTTCTTGTAAAACGTTGCCGTTATAATTTTTGAATGTAACTGTGTAAATATTTAGCAAGGAGAATTGAGCAGTAAATGTTTTATCTTCATTTAAATTGGATAAGGCACTATCCCATCCACTAAATCTATACACTTTATCCTGCCCATCATAGGTCCTTGTTGGGGTTTGTCCTCTATAAACAGCGGTACCACCTTTAGATACTTTTTCACGATAAAGAAGCTCTCCGTTGTAATTATTAAATGTAGCAAACACATAATAATTTGTTCTAAAAGTGGCTTTAAATGAAGTGTCACCAGTAATTAAGGTGTTATTAAGTTTTCTATCCCAGCCATTGAAAACATATTCAATATGTTCATCATTACTTGGTTTAGTTGGGTTACCATATGGATAATTTGCATATGTACCATACGCAACATTGGTTGTCCATAAAAGCGAGTCATCGTAATTATAAAAACTTACTAAATATTGCCTTGGCTCATATGAATAGGTGGCGCGAAAGATTGTGTTATCAAATAAAGGATAATAAATGTCTTGGTTCCAATCTTGGAATGTATAAACCTTATCTACGGATGGTTCTCTAAAAGGTTCAGGCCCTTCATAAGTTACCATGCTGCCGTAAGGAACTTTTGTATGATACAAAACAGAATCATCATAATCCACAAAAGTAGCGAATACAGTTTCTGGCTGAGTTTCTCTTTCATCCACACAGCCAAATAAACTTATGGAACAAGCAAGTATAGGAATAAATAATATTTTCTTATTCATATAGTTACTTCCTCACAAAAATTTTCTTTCCAAATTTAAGAAGGATAAATGCTATGAATCCAATGCTGATTGCGGCCGCAGAGCCTAATGCAATTGTGGTTGGAATGGCCCATGAGTTATTTGAATCAACAAACTCAATATCCACTTCCACTAAGAATGATACTTCGTTAAATCCATCAGACACTGTTATAACAAAGCAGTCATATCCTTCAGTATCCTTAAATGCTGAATATGTGAATTCACCCGTCTTTTCATCAATAACAGCAGTTCCTTTATCACCTTGATAGGCAATTGTATATGAAAGCTCATCTAAATCTATGTCAGAAACATTTAATTTACCTGTAGTGCTTGTGCCTGATTTTAGTGTTATTCTTGTGCCGGAAGAGGTTGGCTTAGAATTCTTTTCTATATTTACTTGGACAACAACATTTTTTGTTGTGTAACCATCAGAGACAGAAACAACAAATGAGTCTTTACCGTTATAGTTTCTATCAGTGGTTACATATGTGTATTCACCTGTGGAAGAATTGATGGATGCTGTTCCATAGCTTCCTTGTGAATAAATAGAATATACTAATGTGTCATGCTCTGGATCAGAAGCGTCAATCAAACCGTTGCCACTACCACCTTGTTTAATGTTTATGGATGTGTCAGAAACAACCGGAGCATTATTAATAATAACTGTTACCACAACATTACTAACACTATTGCCGTCTGTTACAGAAATAATAAATGTGTCTTCAGAAGCTGTTGAGTTGCTATAAGCTGTATAAACAAATGCGCCAGTATTTGAATTCAAATTAACATATCCATTTGTTGGTTGTGTTGAAATGCTATATTGTAATGCATCGCCATCTTCATCCACACCATGAACTTGACCTGTCACCGATCCATTTTGTGGAACGGAAATACTCATAGCACTTTCTTCAAAATAAGGATTAGAACTTATATGAACATAAATAGTTATATATTTTGTGTGAATTCCATCCGTAACTGAAACGACAAACGAATCGTCACCCGCACCATTATTCGCAAAGTAGGAATAGCCTCCATCTCCCATGACAGATGCGTTTCCTTTATTACCTTGTTGATAGATTGCATATGTAAGATTGTCGCCATCTAAATCACTTGCATTAACATTGCCTGTAACAACACCATTCTTTTCGGTTGTTTGAGATATTGTGGAATAAGGAATTGTTATATCAGATTCAATATGGACACTGATAACTACTTCTGTAACAAAGTTACCATCGCTGACTCCTAATACAAATGAGTCGTTTCCGGCAGCGTTTTCGTTTGGAGAGTACAAATATCTTCCTGTTGAGGAATCTATTGTTACGATGCCTTTTTGGCCTTGAGAAACGATTGAATAAGTAAGTGAATCACCATCGCCATCAGTTGCCACAACTTGACCAGTGTAATTATTGTTTTGGTCAGTTGCTATAGAATAAGAGCTTTCATTAAATTCAGCTGGTGTGTTAATGACCAAACTATAGGAGATGACCACTTCGGAACGACCATCAGTTACTTTAACAGAGAAGGCATCGGTTCCAGCAGCATTTGATTTCGCATTATATGCCCAAGCACCAGTAGAACTATTTAAATTAACTGTTCCTTGCGTTGGATAAGAAACCATTGAATATGTTAAAGAGTCACCATCTAAATCAACTGCATATACTTGACCATTGGTGGTCTTGCCTTGATTTGCTACTAATTGAGTTGGTTGATCTTCTAAATAAACATCGGTTTCATTATGAATATTAACAGTAATGACAATATTATCTGTTCCATCAGTCACATTGATTTTAAATGAATCATCACCTGCAGCATCAAGATTTGGAGTGTAAGCGAAGTTTCCATTAGTAGAATCAATAATCGCATTCCCTAATGTTGGAGATTCAACAATTGAATATGTTAATAAATCACCATCTGGGTCGCTACATGCGGCAGTACCAGTTGCGGTAATACCTTGTGTAACAAGATTAATTGTTAGTTGGTCTGTAGTTGGTTTTCTATTGACTCTAACATTAACTGTGCACATTTTTGGCGAAACGCCATCATCCACTTTTACGACAAATGAATCATTGCCATAGAAATTATTAAATGGAATATACACGTAATCACCAGTCAAAGAATCAATATTAGCTACACCATTACTAGCACCGGTTGCTATTGAATAAACCAATGTGTCGCCATCTTTATCAGATGCATGGACATTATTGCTTAATGATGTGTTTTGACTAATCGTTTCATAAATAACACTATTGAGTTGGATTTCAGATTCAATGTGAATGACAAAATCAATTGTAATAGTATCTGTTCCATCAAAAACATCCACTTTAAACAAATCATTACCTGCAATGTTATTAGTTGGATAATATGTATATTCGCCAGTGGTTTCATTGATTGACAATGAGCCTTTCGTTGGCTGGGTATTTAAATAATATCTAAGTATGTCTCCATCTAAATCAACACATTGGGCTGTTCCAGAATAATTTTCATTTTCATTTATTATTAAATTAACAACCACATTTGAATCATCAGGAATAGTATTTTGATAAATTGTAATTGATATAACGTATTGGTCATATCCATAATCCACTAACACTACAAACACATCTGAACCAATTGTTCCTTCATTAGGAATATATGTATATTCGCCAGTTGATTCATCAATTGTAACAGATCCTTTTGATGCTACTTGGTTAATTGAATAATGTGGTTCAGCACCTTTTGCAATAGTGGATATTTGCCCATTATAAGTTGTTCCTTGCGTTATTTTTGCAGCAACAACTGTTCCTCCATCAACAACGCTATAAAGATGAACGGTATACTCGATGTCTAATGGTTTATATCCATCATCCACTCTTATTGTAAATGTGTCTTCACCATAGAAATTGCCATTTGCTGTATATGTATAATTGCCACTCGAATCAATTGTTACAGTACCCTTACTGCCATTAGATAAAACGGAATAAGATAATGTATCCCCATCAATATCTAAAGCATTAACATTACTTGAATAAGTTGTTGTTTGGTTTAAATCAATATTAAACTCAGTATCATCATCAAAAGTTATAAGACTATGAACATGTATTGTTACTGGGTATTCTACAGTACAGTATCCGTCAGAGATGCCCACAACAAAAGAATCACCGCCAGCAACATCTGCTCTCGCAGTATAAGTGAATGAACCAGAATTATTGTTAAATACAACAGTTCCTTTATTTGGGTTTTGTAAAAATGTATATGTTAATGGATCATTATCTTCATCAGTACAAGGAATGCTGCCATTAATAGATTCGCCACATTCAAGGCTCAACGAATTGGTGCCGCCCATAACAACAGGCTTTCTATCAATGAACACATTAACAAAATATATGACAGATGTTGAACCATAATAAATGGTAATTGTTAGAGAATCTTCTCCAAAAGCGCCAGCATTTGGTTCATATGTAAAATTACCATCAGAATCAATTGACATTGTTCCTTTAGAACCGTTTTGATTAATCGAATAGTTTGTAGAACCGTATTGAGCTATAGAACCTTCGAAAGTTTCACCAGCAAAAGCGGTTATATTGAATGATTGATTAATATCAAATGAATGGATTTTTGTTGGCAATACATATGAGCCATTATCTCCGTGACCTAATTGTCCATAAGTATTATCGCCCCATGAATAAACCTTGCCATCTTCGTCAATAGCTATAACATGGTTTTGGCCAGCGGAAACAGCTTTTATATTCGAAAGCGAATTAATTTTTGCCGGAATTGTAGTTGACACCGTTTCAGTATCGCCATTCCCGAGGAGCGCCAAAGAGGTATTTAAACCAGCAGAATAGACATCGCCGTTATTGTCAACAAAGTATACAGACGATTGGGTTGTTGATGATGCGTTCATCACTTTTCTTGTTGAAACATTTGTAAGATGTATATCTTCAAGCGAAGAAACATCTAAATCTTTAAAAAACACAGTTTCAACATAACCAGATGGAATCGAAGAAGAGGTGCCGTTGTTTTTACTGGCGCTATGGAGATACACAAGGCTGCCACTTTCCTTAATAAGGAAATTATCCCAGTAATAATAATATGGACCGGAATGATACCCCCATCTTGATTTATAATAGAAATTCCCATCAGCACTTACAATTCTTTCTCCAGCATCAGTATAGTTTGATGTTCCGTTGCCTTGATTAGTATATCTGTATTGAGTACCGTAAACTCCAGGATAATTTGTGCTTTTAAGTTCATAATAAGTTGCATTTGAATTAACGTAGGTCTGGCTGCATGAATAAATACCATATCCGTACAAATAATCGGGACTGTAATCTGTAACGAGCAACCCAACTGATGTATCATACCCACAAATAATATCTTTATATTTATCAGTAGTAGACACCTTTGTTGGGGATACGTTTGCAGCTTTTGTTGGGTTTATTTTTGAACCCCAACCATATAAATAACCATCTACATCTATGGCGGCAGAGCAATCATTTCCCGCAGAGATTTTTTTAAATTTATGTCCCTTCATAATTTGAATAGGGACATTAGAATTTGTTTTCGTGCCATCACCTAATTGGCCTGCACTATTATTTCCCCAAGCCCAAAGGTTGCCATATTGATCCAATGCCAAATTGTGATTTGTGCCTGCGGAAATAGAAGTAATTCTGCAACTATCTGGCATAAATGAATCTGCTTTACTTTGAGAATATTGATTATCTTTAAGAATTAGTCCAAAAGATAAAGAAGCGGATAATACTAATCCAAACCCACCCAAAATACTTTTAATCAATATGTTATTTTTCATAAACAAGTCCCCTTTCTTGTTTCATAAAAATAGTTGATTTAAAAATCATTAATTAAGTTATTTGTATTTTAGCATTATCCACTTCAGAAAATAAAATTATTATTTTATATATCCAAACAAAAGTCTTTAGCTAATGCTTTTTTAAAAGCATTCTTCTTTGTTTTGGCTTCTTTTGATGTTTTGTCTGAATGTTTAAACCAGAACGAATTTTTTAAGCCCCAGTTTTTCGGAGATGGATGTTGAACAATAGCGACTTTTGTTTTGCTATCAAAATTATTAAGAATTCGAGTATAGGAACGATCAGAAGTAATTAAAACATGGGTGACATTCTTTTTCTTAAAAACAAAGAAACAAGGATTATGGTTTTGTCTATTAACCATAACAACACCATGTTTAAAATAAAGCCATTCAATTAATTTACTTTCAAGCTTTCTTGCTTTTATTTCGTTGAGAAAATCTTTCGATTCTAATGTTGAGCAATTTAACAATAATGCCCACACACATGATTCAGAGTTTTTGTTTGCGGTTTTCCATTTGCTAATAATAAACGCACAATGACCAAAGGTTTTATAGACATCTAGTTTGTTGATGATATCAAAATTGCTTTGATTCTCAGTAGATGCCACACTTAAACCAACAATAACCTTTAAAGCATCTGGCTCTTGCTTGGATTCAAACTCGACAATTTCCTTTATAAGTTTGTCAAATTTCATAATTTCGCCTCCTTTCTTATACTATTATTATACTATAAATAGTATAATAAATCAATTTTCCGCCAGTTGTAAACACGTTTTCCGTCTCCCCAACATTTACCGTTTCCGTCTAATAAAAATGCCAGAAAACAGTTAAAAAAAGCCATGGTTGCAACCACAGCTTTTTTCTTCAATTGTTATATTAGATAACCTTGCATGGAATAAGGATAACAAGCAATAACGCTACTGTTGCCCATAAGCCAATTAAGAACCATTTTCTAAGTTTTGGTTTCCAGTCACAGACATAGTTACTGGCTAAGAAGAATGGAATGTATGTGGTAATGAACACTGGGATAACGCCCCACCATTTGTAGACCCAAATGAATTTGTCTCCACCATTGCATCCTGCTAAGAAGGATTCGAATAAGGCGAATAATAAGGCCATCTCTATTGCAACAACAAGACGGACACTAACGCCTTTCCATTTGCCTTTAAATGTGAACATGCGTTTGTTTCTATCTTGTCCCATCATCTTGAATGAGATAATGCCTGCTAATGAGAACATCATAGATAATTCCCAAGAAACACCTGTTAATAATATGAATGTCGATGTGTCATTGCTGACTGCCCACAATGGATAACCAGTACATTTGCCGATAATCGCATTCATGATTTCATATAACCAGTGAACACCGTATAACGCTAGTCCTGCGAATACTGCTTCATAGTTTTTCTTATGAAGTTCAGACCAGTAGACATAGAAGACTACCGCTAAGATGAAAATAAAGGTCCAGTTGAAATTAGAAGTGTCTCTAACAATGATATGATCAACCCATGATTTGGCTAAATCAGATCCGTCACCCCAAAACTTCAAATGGAAAAACCTAAGTTCTGTAAGTCCCATATATAACTCCTTATGTTTGTTATATTTATTATAACTTGCTTAAGAAAAGGTTTGATATATTCATAGAAAAGTTTTCTTATTAGATGTAAACAAGGTCATTGCCAAACTGTTGGTACCCCATTGACATAGTGCCAATAACGGCCCGAACTAGATGGTTGATTTGCTGAATAGAAATATATGGATGAAGAATCTAATGATGCCGTACTATATCCAGAAATTGATGTCCACTGGTTTAAAGTTCCTGTATAGAAAACATGGAAAAGACGAGAACAGTACATAAATGCATTTCTTCCAATTGAAGTTACACTATTTGGAATAATAATTTCCTGAATAGACCTGCAACTAGCAAAAGCACATTCTCCAATTGAAGTTAAATTATAAGGCATTGCTATTGTTCTAAGCGAATAGCAGTTGTCAAAAGCATGATCTCCAATTGAAACCACATTCTTAGGAATGAAAATGTTAGGAAGAGATTCGCAACAAAAGAATGCATAACCATCAATTGAAGCTAAACCATCAGGAAGTTCAACTTGTTTTAGAGAGCGACAATACTGGAATGTGCCATAAGAAAGATTTTTTAAATTGGCAGGAAGTGTTATTCTTTCAAGAGATTCACAATAAAAAAAACCATTTGATCCAATAAATGAAACATCGTTAGAAATATTAACAGTCTCTAGTGATTTGCAATACATAAAAACAGACGAACGAATGGTCATTTTGTTCTTGGAATAAACGGTTACAGTTTTTAAAGACTCACATGATGCAAAGGCGTGTCCGCCAATACTTATAACACTATCAGGGATGGTTAACGTTTTAACATAATCGTTTCCATTCATAAAAGATGGGGAAATATAATTTACTGTTTGTCCATATAAAGATGAAGGAATTGATATATTCTCACCAAATTCTCTAAATCCCATGCTATGGTCAGAAGCGGCCGTAATTATAGTTCTACTCGTAATTTGATATGGGGAGGAGAGGAGAGAAGAAACAACCAAACCACTTACAAAAAATATTGAAAGACAACTAAAAATCAATGAAGAAAGCGTTTTTTTCTGTTCTTGTTTTTTGGACGACCTTATAAATAAGGAAATTCCAAAAAGAAGAGCCAAGATGGCTAATATTGATACTGATAGAACTAAAATGTTCCCTAAAACTGAATATGGGAAAGTTTTTATATTGCGAAATTTAATAAAAGAAAAAATAGCGATGGCAAAAACTCCAATAATTGATATTATGGCGCAAATCAATACAAATACAGCTAGAGGTTGTTTACGCTTTTTCTTGGCTTTTTCTTTTTCTGTGTTTTCTTCTATTGTTTCGTTTTTGTTAGCGCTTACTACTATTTCTTGATGAACATTATTTTCTAACAAAGGATTGGGAGCAGGCATCACACAAGAGGATGTTTGCGAATTATTATTAAAATATTTATTGTGACATTGAAGGCACATGCAATAATCATTGCCAATTTCCAAAAAAGCATCACTACCACAATAAGGACATTCGGTATATGCAGTTAAATCGTCTTCGTTTTTTATTTCCGTTTTTTGTTTGGTTGCTGTGTTTTGAAGCGCTGTTTCTAAATCTAAATTGCCGGTTTTATTAAACAAATGTCCACATTCAGGGCATTCAGAAACATCACATGGCACAAAAGCTTCGCATTCAGGACATTGTTTCTCTTTAGTAAAAACAAAGCCACAATGAATACATTCATTCCTTGACTCAGCCACTTTGCCGCCACACTTTGGGCATAATTTCACTGCCATACAAAGTCCTCCCTATTAATTTTTATAATCTATTCCACATTTAGAACATTTGGCATGGAACAATCCTTTTTTTATTTTTCCTCCACATTCAGGGCAAATACCTTGTTTATATGATTCGGTATATTGTTTAAGTATTTTGTTTATGTATGGCGTACCGACGAAAGCATCACCCCATGTTGGCCTTTTGTTGCTAGCATTATTAAATAACGAGACACTATCCTGCATGGAAGGAAAAAAACAATAACGGTTCATGTTAACGGTAATTAATTTTGGACACTTTAAAAACGCGCCTTTCAATTTCAAATCTAATATTGGTCTGTAGTTAACGGTTTCCAAATTAGGCATGTATGAAAAAGCATATCTACCAATACCATGAACATTCGGATATATAGTTAATTCTTTTAATCCAGAATTTTTAAAACATTCATCTTTAAAGAAAATGACATTCTCGTAATTCTTTATTTCTAATAGATTTATGCAATTCTCAAAAGCATTGTTTTCAATTGTAGTTAAAGAAGAAGGAAAGGTGACGCTGTTGATTAAAATATTATTTTTGAAAGCATTAGGACCTATTGATACTATGCCATTTGGAATAATGACATTGGATTGGTTGCCTGAATACGATTTCAGCACACCACCAACAACATAAAATTCATTATTAGATTGATCGGTTTTTTCTACATATTTGCTTTTACAAAATTCGCAAAAGTATATTCCGCGATCTACTAATATTAATTCAGCGCCACAGTTTTTGCATTTCATACCCTAAAACAAAACTCTTTCCACTTGATATTGTGTTTTGCCTAGGCCTACTGTTAAGACAGCTTGTCTGCCATCCTTTAAAACACACAAATATTTAGTTCCATACAAAGATGTCGTAACATTACCCTCTTGTTTGATTTCAACAACACCCATTGCTAAAACAGTTGCGCATTTAACCATATCGTGGGTAATCTTTTCTTCTGTTTTGTTTGGATATGTAAAAAGCAGATAGTGTTCACCATCAGAAGAACCAAAATTGATATATGTTCCCAAAGGGAATTCAGAGCCGTTTACTTCGCCTGCTCTGGTCGCGCTTTTTATAGCATTAGCTAAAAAACCCATAAAATCTCCTTTATTTATTAAGTCAGTTCTTACTTATAGTTTAAAGGAGTTTAATAAATATCAAAAAGGAATATTTAGTTTATTTATTTAAAAACATTTTAACAATCGTTTCCACATGTGCAGTCATTGGGAACATATCGACTGGTTGTATATATGTAATCTCATATGATTTCTTTAGGTATTCTAAGTCTCTTGCTAATGTTTCTGGATCACATGAAATATAGATGATTTCTGGAACCTTTTTATTTATAAGTGTGGATAAAAATTTCTCATCACTACCTTTTCTAGGTGGATCCATAATGACGATATCTAAATCACCATCATAACTATTGATGAATTCACCTGCATCTCCGCAGTGGAATTCGATATTATTCACATTATTACGCTTTGCATTTTCAATCGCATTTTTATGCGCATCTTTAACTATTTCAACTGATATGACTTTTTTTGCGTTCTTACTAGCGATTAATCCAATCGTGCCTACACCTGAATATGCATCTAAAACAACTTGGTTCTTTTTGATATCAATTAAATCTAATGCAGTCTTATATAACACTTCTACTTGTTCAGGATTAACTTGGAAAAAACTAGATGGAGATATTTCAAAAGTAAGTCCTAAGATATTATCTTTAATAAATCCAGGGCCATAAAGTATCTTTTCTTTATTTCCTAATATCACATTTGTGTGTCTAGAATTAACATTCTCAACGACTGTTGTTATTTCTGGATGTAATTTGATTAATGAATCCACAAAGTTTCTTTGTCCTGGGAAGTTAAGCATTGAAGTAACTAGGACCACCATGAGTTCTGGATAGTGATAAGAAGTTCTAATAAGAACATATCTTAATATTCCACGACCATTATCTTCGTTATATGTAGGTATACCCATTTTCTTAATGAGTTCTTTGATATCCCATAAGATAGAAGCCGCTCTTTTATCTTCAATCATGCATTCTTTTGTAGGGATGATTTCATGAGAGTTTTCTTTATAAAAACCATAGACAACATTACCTTTTCTATCTTTAGCGAAAGGTACTTGGATTTTATTTCTATAATGGTATGGGTTTTCCATACCAATACAGTTATTCACTTTAGTGTCTATCTTTGCGATTCTTTTAATCGCATTCTTGACTCTATTGGTTTTGAATTCTAATTGCTTTTGATAACTAATTTGTTGATACTGACATCCACCACAGGAAGTACATATCTTACACTTTGGTTGGATTCTATCTTTAGATAATGTGTATAGTTTTCTTACTTTACCAAAATAGACACCTGCTCTTTGATAGAGAATTTCAATATCTGCTTCTTCGTTAGGAAATAAACCATCACAAAATACGATATCTTGTCCGTACTTAACTACGCCTTTTCCTTCACTAGATATGTCAATACACTTACCTTTAATAATCTTGTTCATAAATATTCGTTTACATTATAATGTATTCACTAGAAACAAAAAATATGACAAAACAAAATTGCAAACGTTTAATATCTTTGTTGCCACTTGTGACTCTTTTACTTGTGGGATGTCATAAAAATGAATCCACTCCCAGACCTCCAGTTGAGGAAAAATATAAAATCATCGAAATATACGCGACTAATGATTTTCATGGTCAAGTAAAAGAAGAGATTAATAATGATGAACGTTATGACTATGTCGGATTAAATAAATGGGCTACTTATCTAAAAAATAAGGGCGAGCAAAAGAACACATTATTAATTGATCAAGGTGATACTTGGCAAGGTTCTATATATTCCAACTATAACCATGGTGAGTTAATCACTGATGTGATGAATTATATTCATTTCGATGCCAGAAGTGTTGGCAACCACGACTTCGACTGGGGTATGGAATATATCGCAAGCAATACCCAAAGGAGTTATAACGGATATCGCACACCTGTCTTAGCGGGTAATGTTTATGATTATGACTTTGATACAAAAACAATAGGCACTCAGCATCAATCTCAATTAGGTGCAAAAAGTGTTACCTATACATTAGATAACGGACTTAAAGTGGGCATCTTAGGTGGTATCGGTAAAGATCAAATCACATCTATCTGTTCTTTATATACAAAAGAGATTTGTTTTACTGACCATATTCAATTCATTAAAGATGAAGCCACACATTTAAGAAATGATGAACATTGCGATGTTGTTATCGCTAGCATCCATACAGGACAAGAAGATGTTAAAAATAATGACTTAGC
>JAEEGL015431715.1_pt1 | contig 13512 bp, 16 predicted proteins | sample 9134231 | NCBI WGS metagenome assembly JAEEGL01 (sample SAMN16246548, study PRJNA631951) | gut metagenome | biome: gut microbiome; feature: rumen; material: fiber-attached | host: Bos | place: Iran: Karaj | collected 2018-10
ATTCCGGTTTGATGACCGGTTCCGGTGCTGTCATCGCGGACAGACACAGGACTGCCGCAGTCAGGGCGGCTGCGATTTTCTTTGTATGCATAGTTTTCCCCCTGTTTCCGTTATGTCATATTTTTTGAAACACAACGTTCTGTATATCCACATTTTAGCGCAATTTTCTTCAAGTGTCAATTCAATATTATCCAAGTTGCCGCAAATATATTTCCATTTGCTGTAAAATTATCTTGAAATTCTCATGTGAATGTGATATAATAATACAATAACAGGCGGGGAGGTGTCACATGAAACAGAAACCGCTGATCGGCGTGATCGCGCCGGTGCTGGCAAGGTCATTCATGCAGGATATGCTGCGCGGTGCGATCGCTCAGCTTCGGCTCTGCGGCTGCAATGCGGTCATTCTTGCACCGCTGATCCAGTTTGAAAGCGCAATGCCCACACACGCACAAGCAGAGCGGGAAATCTTCCGCATGATAGATGCGCCGGATTTCGATGCGTTTTTGTATCTGAAGGATGAAGCAACAATGGGGCAGAAAGCGATTGATGAAATCGAACGCCGCCTGCTGGATTCGCAGAAATATGTGATGACGGTCGATGAGACGGCACATCCGGTTTTTGACAGCACGCAGTATGATGATTATGACGATTTCGGCAAGCTGACCGAGCATCTGATCGAGGTACACGGATACAAGCGCATCTACTGCCTGACCGGGCCTGCGGAGAGCTATCAGGCACAGACGCGCCTGCGTGCATGGAAGGACCGCATGACGCAGCACAGTCTTTATTTTGACGAATCATATTATGAATTCGGTACATTCTGGTATGATTCCGCGATCGCGTATGCCAAAAAGGTGCTCGCCGGACTGCTTCCGATGCCGGAGGCAATCGTCTGCGGCAATGATGTCATGGCTGTTTCGCTGATCAAAGAGCTGACCGCCGGAGGTGTGCGCGTGCCGGAGGATGTCGCGGTCACGGGCTATGACGGCTATCCGTTTTCCAATCATTCCGAGGTGACGCTGACCACCTATGCGCGCAATCACGGACAGCTCGGCGCGGATGCCGTGCGGCGGCTCTACCGGAATCTGACCGGACTGCTTTGCAGCAAGCCGCAGCTCCGGAACAGCGGCTTTTGTGTCGGGCACTCCTGCGGCTGCACGAATATCCCGGCAAATCAGCTTGTTCCCGATCCGGATGCCGTCGTTCCGCGTATGTGGACGGATTCGACGTTCGGCATCAGCATGATGCCCGATCTTGCACAGGCAAAGGCAATGCCCGATCTGCTCTCGCGGGCGCTGTATTACAGCAAAATGCTTTACGGCGCCGAGCGCGTGCGTGTCTGTCTCCGCGAACCGGACGGTGCGCTTTGTCTGTCGGCGTCCTATGAGAACGGTGCCCTGCCTCAGATTCACAGTGACCGGCTGCAAGAGAACAGTGCCGCAGCATTTCTGTCTGGCAGCACGGAGCCGGAAATCATATTCCTCTCGCCGCTCCATATAAATGATCGGAAGTTCGGTCTGATCGCGCTGCAATGCGCCGGAAACAGAGTATATGACGAGAGCTGGCTGCATTTTGTTACGGAACTGGAATCGGCACTCGACCGTATGCCGGAATCCGATGCAGAACCGCTGTCTGCATCAAAATCTGTGCAAAATCGCAGTGTGATGCATGAAAAACTCCGGCAGCTCCGGCTGAAAATGCGGGAATCGCCTGCCGAAAACTGGACCGTGGAGCGGCTCTGCGCGGAAAGCGATCTCCCGAAAAGCACGCTGCAAAAGCACTATAAGCAGCAGTTTGGCAAGAGCCTGTTTGAGGACTTGATCGAATTTCGTATTGATGCGGCGAAGCGGATGCTTACGGAAACATCGCTGACGCTCAGTGAGATTTCAGAGGCATGCGGATATTCTGCTGAAAGTTATTTCATGAAGCAGTTTAAGCGCATTACCGGTCTGACGCCGACCGAATACCGAAAGAAAGCATAACCGAAACCCGCCGCCTGATATGCACAATCAGACGGCGTGCGGGGAGCCCCCGCGGGCATATCATTCACTTCCCGATGTACCGCTCCGCAGCGGATTCCACGCTCATGCAGAACCGGATATCCTGTGTCAATGTTATCAGTGAGGGTCGCCTTCTCAAATCCGCATGGTTCTTCTGATCTCTTTCGGGATTACTACCCGCCCTAAATCATCGATTCTGCGTACAATACCTGTTGCTTTTTGTTCGGAAATGTGTTAGGGACACGGTAATGCATGTGTTCGCAGAAGTCTCTGCCAAACCGCTTCACCCGAAGAATCCGGACGATCAACAGAATAAGGAGACCAGCTATGAAAAGTCAATAGGAAAATGAGAGAATTCACAGAAAGTTTACAAGGGACAAAAAGAGCTACCCACCTATGAAGAATAGGAGAGAATTTTTCAAACTAGAGCAAAAGCAACGTTATCGGTCAGGAGTTTGAACAGTACTCTGACAAGCTTGTGAGCGGTATGGGCAAGAGCATCATAATGTGAATGCCCCTGCGCAATCTTGGAATCAAAGTAACGCTTGAAGGTATCATTGTTCAGCGAGACATTCCATGCAGCATTGATGAGCGCATATCGAAGTGCTTTAGATCCGCGCTTGGACATTCTGGTGCGCTTTGCCGTGAACTTGCCGGATTGGTTTACAACCGGATCCAGACCTGCGTACGCGAGCAGCTTTGAGGGATGAGCGAAACGATGGATATCGCCGATCTCACCGAGAATCATAGCGCCGTTCAGCTTGCCGATGCCCGGCACAGTCATGATGACAGAATCAAGTTCGTCCATTGCCTGTCCGATAATCTTCTCCAGCTCTGTCAACTGGCTTTCAATTAACTCGATCTGCGCAATGGTCTGGGTTATTTGAATAGAAATGTAAGTGTTCTTCACACCAACGGACGATGCCGCAAGACTTTTAAGGGACCTCGCGTCCTCCTTTCCGAAGCGACCTCTGGATGCTTTGGAGAGAAGATTGCTTAGTTTAGTTAAGTGTAAAGCAGCGATGTCGTCCGGTGAAGAATACGATTTCAACAGCTCATAACAGGTCTTGATGTGAAGCCCGGATTTGAAGAAAAACTGCAATTCCGGAAAGATCATATCAACATATGATACGAGCTGAATTTTGAGCCGTGCTTTGGACTTTTTGAGCTTCTGACGGAATCTGCACAAAGACTTGAGCTGAAGCGTCTTCACATCATTCTCCGTGTAGAGTCGGAAAGAATTCAGTGCCAATGTTTTGCAGATCAGCAAAGAATCAATCTTGTCGGTCTTGGCTTTTCGGATGCCTGTCTTGCGCACCGCTGCGGTCTGAACAGGATTGATGACGGCAAGCCGGTATTCCTGAGCGTGCAGAAAGAAGATCAGATTTTCTGCATAATGAGCAGTGGATTCCAAACCGATCAGCATTTCATTTCTGTCGAGTGTTTCAAGTTTGGCTTTCAACTGCTGAAAGCCATCGTGGTCGTTTTGAAATGCAAAGGGTTCGAGCAGCACAACACCATCGGTATTCATCGCCGCTGCAACATGTGTTCCCTTTGCAACATCAATGCCAACATAAATCACGGTATCACTTCCCTGGAAAGATTTGGTACTGTTTGACGTGCCACATTGTTCTATCCTCGTAAACTTGCCTGAGATGAAAATTCTTTGACTTATCCAGCTATTAACATTTTGAATAGAACTGTGGCTTTACACTCCTTCAAGTAGTCGAGCTACAGAAAACAATCAAAAGTCCACAGCACCCATTTTTATTATACCAAATCTTTTGGAAGGGAGAAGTATGATTTAGGGCTAACTATATCATACAAGAAAACTATGTATCAGAATGAACAGGAACTGAACAGGCTTTGTTCCGCGTCACTTGGTGAATTAATCGAACCCCAGCTGAAAAACTCATACTTTGACAGTGACATAGGATTGTATGCCGTTGCCGGGAAACTGCGTGAAATGTATAAACGGCATGAAACCGTTTACTGGGCGCATGTGAGGAAGAATCCCGGGGCGCATGTGATGGAATTGTATGAATTCGACGTATATATCCTGTATACCGATAAAGAGAGCATATCGAACGTGCCGCTCGGGAAACGTGATTCGTTTGATTTGCAGCCTGCCGACATTGCTGATGTTTTGGAGTCATTCCTGCAGGAGGATTATCCGCTTCGCGGCATTGCGGTGAATCCGTTCAGCTACCAAACAGACGGTGTTTATATCGTGAATCAGGATACGGTCCGTCTGGTTGTATAACTACGGTTTGGATCAGGAGCGTGCAAATGAAAAAATCAGAATTTGAGATTGAAAACGGTGAACTGGACAAGTATCACGGTGAGGGCGGCGATGTCGTCGTTCCGTAGGGCGTGACGGCGATCGGAAAATTAGCGTTTTGTTGGTGCGAAACGCTGACCTCAGTGACATTTCCTGCAAGCGTGACGCAGATCAACGGTATGGGGCTGAAGGATTGCCCGAAGCTGACGGAACTCCGGGTCGCGCCGGAGCATCCGGTCTTCCGTGCTGTGGATGGCGTGCTGTATTCCGCAGACGGAACGCGGCTGATCTGCTGCCCGCGCGCGAGAACCGGCACATTTATCATCCCGGAGGGTGTGACGGAGATTTCGGTCGGGGCGTTCGGCTCCTGTAAGGCGCTGACCGATATCGTGGTACCCGCCGGCGTAACGGTCATCGGGGAGGAGGCGTTCAGTGGATGCTCTGGGTTGACAGGCATCACGCTTCCCGCAGGTGTGACAGAAATCGGAACGGGCGCGTTTGGCTGGTGTACGGGACTGACCGGTATTGTGCTCCCGGACGGACTGCAGCGCATCGGAAACAATGTGTTCTATGCGTGCAGCGCACTGCAGAGGATCACGCTGCCGGAAAGTGTGACAAGCATCGGGAGTATGGCTTTCGGCAGCTGCACAGCGCTGACGGAGATCTCGCTTCCTTCGGGTCTGACATGCATCGAATCCGATCTTTTCTGCAGCTGCAGCGCACTGACAAAGGTCAGGCTGCCGCAGGATGTGGCGGACATCGGGCGCAATGCCTTCATGGGCTGCGCCAAACTGCCACGAATCAACATTCCGGAAAACGTATCGGTCATCCGCGAGGAGACATTCGAGAATTGTGAATCGCTGAAAGAGATCGTGCTGCCAGACAGCGTGTACTGCATCTGGCGTGAGGCCTTCAAGGGCTGCACCGCACTGGAACGCATCAATATTCCGAACGGCATCGAGACGATCGGGCAGTCAGCCTTTGCAGGTTGCACGGCGCTGAAAAGTATCGTCATTCCCGACAGCACGGGAGCAATCGGGGATTCAGCCTTTTCCGGCTGCACCGCACTGGCGGATGTGCAGCTTCCCGAGCAAGTGACGGTCGGGCGGTGCGCGTTCCGGAATACGCCATTCGGCACAGCCCGAAAAAAAGCGAAAAGGCGGAAATCAGCAAAACTGTAACCCGATCAATACAGACTCAACAGCCGCCCGCGGGCGGCTGCTCCTTTGGATGTTCATTTTCCGATGTCCTGTTCAAAAGCCGCTTCTTTCCGGCTTCGCCTGACCTTTCAGAACCAGTTTAAGTTGATTCGCCATGCCCAGCATCGATTACCACGACCGGAGCGGCTGTCGTTCCGACGGTCTGCACGGCATCGGGGTCATGGGCTTTTGTCAGGTGTGCGGATAGCACCATCCCGCCCGCCGAAAGCGTGAGCAGACCTGCGACCAACGCCGCACGGAGCGCGTATTTCCTGATAAGCTGTTTCATATTGCACCTCACAGTTCGTTTTGGTGCAGTGTATGCGCGGGAGTGGCATTCTATGCAGATGCGGTGATTCTGAATAAATCGCAGTTAAGAATATCGGATAATCTATAAACCAATTAGACAAATCATCTCGAAGCACAGGCACCTTCATGCACATTTCCAGATTGAAATTTCCTTCAAAATGTGTTATACTATAGCCAGCGATTCGAATAATACGGTTATATGCTGTTACATGACGAAATAGGGGGAATTTTTTTTGATTCAGGATATTTCTATCCGCGCCCATGAGGCGCTTCGCCGGCTCTGCGGCGAAAATGCACAGTTTCGCGACGGACAGTATGAAGCAATCGAAGCCACTCTGACGCATCACCGTACACTGGTCGTCCAGAAAACAGGATGGGGCAAAAGTCTGATCTATTTTATCTGCACAAAGCTTCTGCGTGATGCCGGAAACGGTTTCACATTGGTCGTCAGTCCGCTGCTGGTGCTGATGGAAAATCAGATCACTGCCGCCGAAAAGCTTGGTCTCAGATGTGTTTCGCTGAACAGTTCCACGAAGGATGAGCGTGAAGAGCAAATTGAAGCCATGAAGAACGGTTTCGTGGATCTGGTTCTGATTACGCCGGAAACACTTTTTTCAGACATGATTCAAAACTGCTTTCCCTCCTTTCAGATCGGTTTGTTTGTCATTGACGAAGCGCACTGCATCTCTGACTGGGGACACGATTTCCGGCTGGAGTATACCCGCCTGAACCGGATCATCCGCGCTATGCCGAAAACGGTTCCGGTTCTCGGCACGACTGCTACTGCCAATGACCGTGTGATTGCCGATTTGCAGCAGCAGTTCGGCGAAGATGTGTATATATCCCGCGGACCGCTGATGCGGCACTCGCTGTCAATTCAGATTTTGCATCTTCCGACTCCGGCAGAGCGCTACGCATGGATCCTGCAAACAGTTCCGAAGCTTCCCGGAAGCGGCATTATCTATTGCCTGACACAGCGAGACTGTGACTATCTTGCGGAATTTCTGAAGAGCAATCATATCAGCGCTATGGCATATCATTCCGGGCTGGAGCCAGAGGAGACAGCGAAGGCAGAAGAAGCACTGCGCAAGAACCGGGTCAAGGCGTTGGTAGCAACGATCAAACTGGGGATGGGTTATGATAAGGGCGATATCGCGTTTGTCATTCATTATCAGCAGCCCTCCAATATTGTCGCATACTATCAGCAGATCGGGCGTGCGGGCAGAAGCATTGACCGTGCATATACATTTCTGATGTGCGGCGAGGAAGACCAAAATATACAGGAATACTTTATTGAAACCGCATTTCCGACGGAGCAGGAAGCAAAAACGGTCTATGACGCAGTGTTGTCTCATGCCCCAAACGGGATTTCCGAGCGCGGTGTGGAAGCTGCTGTCAACTGCCGGAAAAGCCGTGTCGAAAAAGCGCTGATGTTTCTGCGCAATGAAGATATGATTGTCAAGGAAGGGACGCTGTACCGACCGACACTGCACCCTTTCCGTTATAACCGTGAGCATTATGACGAAATCAAAGCGATCCGTTACCGGGAACAGAAGCAGATGCAGGAGCTGACACACACAACAGAATGTCTGAGCCGTTTTGTCGTCAACTGTCTGGATGACCCGGAGACAGCGACCTGCGGAATCTGTCAGAATTGTCTGGGCTATGCGGAATATCCGAACACACCCGATTCAGCGGTGCTGCAGTGCGCACAGGCGTATCTGGAGCGGTTGATCATTCCGATTGAACCGCGGAAACGATTTCCGAGCAAAGATTTTACCGGGAGCAGCGCGATACCGCAGCCAAACCGGGAGGGTCTCTGTCTGTCCAAATACGGCGACCCGGGATACGGAATGCTGGTGAAGCAGGGAAAATACGGAACACCTGCCGGCTTTTGTGAAGAACTGATCGGAAAATCTGCAAGTGTTTTGCGTGCGGTTGTGCAAAAGCAGCAAATAGAAGCGATCACCTGTGTGCCGTCTCTGCGCAGTCAGATCGTGTCGGAATTTGCACAGAAGCTCGCCGAACGGTTACATCTGCCGTTTGTCACGCTCCTGTCGAAAAAAGGTACCGTGCAGCAAAAGGCAATGGAAAACAGCTATTATCAGTGCCGCAATGCATGGGAGTCGTTTTCGGTCAGTGATGAACGTATACCGAAGCGATTGATTCTGGTCGATGACATCGTGGATTCGCGTTGGACAATGACAGTCTGCGGATATCTTCTCACACAGGCAGGCTGTGAATACGTTTTTCCGTTTGCATTGGCAGATAGCTCGGAGAACAGGGGGAATCAGAATTGAATCCGAATGCAGAAATCATTTTTATGCTGTGCAGTCATCTGATTGCGGACGAAGCGTGCAAGCCATTTGAACCATCAGAATGGTCAAAGCTCGCAGAAAAGCTGATGCAGGCCGGTTTGCAGCCGAAGGAGTTGCCCGACCTGACCGTGGCGGATTTCCAGGAGCTCGGAATTGGCAGTATGGAAGAACAACGCATCCGGCTGCTGCTCCAGCGCGGTGCAAATCTAACATTTGAGCTTGAAAAATATGAAAACATGGGCATTTCTGTTGTGACACGCGCTGACAAACTGTACCCCTCTATGCTGAAGGCAAGACTGGGGAAAAGCTGTCCGCCTCTGTTCTATTATGCCGGTGATCTGTCACTTGCCGGGAAACGCGGCATCGGCTTTGTCGGCTCAAGGAATGCTGACGAACAGGATCAGACATTTACGGAGAAAACCGTATCGGCAGTCAATGCAAAGGAATATGCAGTGATTTCCGGCGGTGCAAAGGGCGTGGATTCGATTGCAGGGGATGCCTCTCTGCGCAACGGCAGCGCATCGGTCGCGTATCTTGCGGATTCGATGGTAAAGCGTATCCGAAGCCGCGAAACGATTACGGCAATTCAGAGCGGCAGGCTGCTGCTGCTCACGGCAGTGCGCCCGGATATGGGCTTTACCGCTGCAACTGCCATGATGCGAAACCGGTATATCTATGCACAGTCCGCCGCTACAGTTGTTGTACGTGCAGATTACAAAAAAGGCGGAACATGGACCGGTGCTGCGGATTGCCTCAAGCACAGGATATGCCCATTGCTCTGCTGGAATAATCCGGAATACCGCGGTAATCAGGAACTGATCCGCCTCGGTGCCGCGGCGATTGATGAAAACTGGAACGGCGATGTATCAGATGTGCCTGACCCGGCGCCGGAAGAGATTCAGCTCACGTTGTTTGGCTGATAATCGATTTCGTATCGTGATAGCCAATACACTTTTTTACAGATCAAAACGATGATATGATAGATAATTGAGCAGCCGCCCGCGGGCGGCTGCTTCATTCTTTATTCATTCTCTTATGTGCCGTCCGGAAGCTTCTCTCTTGCTGCCCTGACTACCGTTTCAGAACCAGTTTCAGTTGATTCACCATGCCCGGCATCGAGCACAATAACCGGCGCAGATGCGTATCCGACGGTCTGCACGGCATCGGGGTCGTGGGCTTTTGTCAGGCTTGCAGAGAGATACATCCCGCCTGCCGAAAGCGTGAGCAGTCCCGCGACCAATGCGGCTTTGAGCGCGTATTTCCTGATAAGCTGTTTCATATTGCACCTCGCAGTTTGTTTTTTGGTGCAGTGTATGCGCGGGAATGAGATTCTATGCAAGCTGCATTTAACGAAAACCGCGATGTGTTGTGCATTTTATAATAGAAAAGCAAATGCCTTCACCAAACTTTGGCGTACATTTCAGCCCCATAGTTGCCCAAATTACAATAAGACAAGCGACTATATCACAACACGCCCGTCATGAGTGTTTGACGGGCGTGCATCTTATATATTTCGCTTAGCTGTCCTTATTAATATGCTCATTTCATTGGTATAGCAGTCATTTTACACTTTACGACTGCCTCGGTCACATCGGTCAATACAAGCTCTCCGTTCTGATTATATACCTCGAAGGTTACTGCTGCAAGACCGTTTTTCTCATTCCGTTTTTCCAGTTTCGTAATTGTTGCTTTTCCTGACAGTTCATCTTCTGCAAATACCGGTTTCATCCATTCGATTTTCGTGGATTTTCCTGCAAGCAGCTCATCACCGAAGAAATCAACCTCCAGATATTTCGCCCATACCGCCATAAACGACATGACTCCCGGGGCGATGAGTTTTCCGAAATGGGTTGTATTTTGCATACTCCTCATCCGTATGGATCGGGATATTATCGTAATCACGGGCAAAGGAGAGCATCTTTTCTTTCTCAATTACAACAGGCGGTATCTCTACTGTCATACCGAGTTTCATTTCATCAAAATACATTATTCTTCCCATCCCTTGCAAACATCACACCAGCCGGCAGCATCATGTTGATCTCACTGATCTCCCGTTTCCCGTCAATATAATCCTGATAAATGCCGAACGGACTTCCGCCGCCAAGCCAGCACGATGAGCAGTTCTCACAACCGCCGCCGCCACAGTCCAGTGACTCCCTGATGATCTGTTCACGCTCTTCACGGGTGGTATCCTTGATCAGAATGGATTTCATAGAAACGCAGCCTCCTTGATCGGATTGATTCAGTTCAAGCCATTTCCGCATTGATCGTGTCTTCGCTTGCAGCCATTGCTTTTAGCGTCAGATCGAGCAGCTTGTCAAGCTCCCAGCCGAGCTGTTCTGCGCCGCGCTCGATGACTTCCCGTGAGCATCCTGCGGCAAAGCCCTTGCTCTTGTACTTCTTTTTCAGCGATTTCAGTTCCATATCCTTTGTGCTCTTGGACGGACGCATCAGTGCGGCTGCCCAGATCAGACCGGTCAGTTCATCAGCGGCAAACAAAACCTTTTCCATTTCGTGAACCGGCTCCACATCAATCGTCACGCCGCAGCCGACCGTGATGCCGTAGCCGTGTGAGCAGACAGAATGGATGATATCATCGCTGACGCCGCCTTCTTTCAGCAGCTCCGGCGCTTTCAGGCAGTGTTCTTCCGGATACAGCTCAAAATCAATGTCATGCAGCAACCCGACAATGCCCCAGTGTTCGGCTTCATCGGCATATCCGAGTTCATTCGCATACCACTTCATGACCGCTTCCACGGTCAGAGCGTGCTGGATATGAAACGGGTCCTGATTGTATTTTTTCAGCAGAGCAAATGCTTCTTCTCTCGTGATCATTTCAGATTCCTCCGATCATATAATTTGCGCGGGTACTGTTTGATTATACAGAATCCGGGCGGTTTTGTCAATACAGCGCCTGACTGCGGTATGCCGCCATAAAATCATTGCAGGCCGCCTGTCCGGATTTTGCCGTCTGCCAGATGATCTGACCGGTTTCATCGGACACATTCAGATAGTCGCCGTCGCACTGCCGCCAGCCGTACAGCAGATACCGTCTGCCGTTTTGATAAAACGAGCATTCATCGCCGATTCCGTCACAGCGGAACAGTTCCTGCTCAAAATCCAGCCGCATCTGATACCAGACCGCACCGCCGTGAACAGAATCCGAAACACCCTCGCTGACAAAACCGAACCGCTGATAAAACGGCAATAGTTCTTCCTTGCAGGTCAGGACAATGCCGCTTTTTTCCTGCCGCTTCATCTCCTCAATAACATAATTCATTAACCGGGAAGCAAGCCCGTGTTTCTGATCTGCCGGATGTGTTGCAACACCAAACAGCATCAGCCATGCACCGTCTTCGGAATAAAGAGCCGAATTATCATACATTTCATCCGTCAGATCACGGCTGTCTGTTGTCATGCCGTTGATCATAGCAGTGATCTGCCCGCCGGATTCAGCGATCCAGAAGCATTCCGGAAAACTATGCAGCCGCAGCGAAAAAGCGTTTCGGCTTGCAGCTTCTGCCGCCGGAAAGCACTGCTGTTCCAATGCGGCCACTGCATCCAGATCGGACAGCACTGCCTGTCTGATTATGATTTCCTGCATAGATCCTTCACAACCTCTCCGGCGATAATCAGCCCGACAACGGACGGTACAAACGCCGTACTGCCCGGAATATCGCGGCGCTCCGTACATTTATGCTTTGCGCCCGGCGGACAGATGCAGTGTGTCCGGCAGGAGATCGACATATCTTCGATCGGGCGTGTCGGCGTTTCTTCGGAGTAAACCACTTTCAGCTTTTTGATCTTGCGCTTGCGGCATTCGATGCGCATGACCTTTGCCAGCGGACACACTTTTGTTTTATAAATATCCGCAACACGGAAGGCGGTCGGATCGAGCTTGTTGCCCGCCCCCATGCTGCTGATGATCGGAATGTGCAGCTCCTGCGCTTTCATGACAAGCGTGAGCTTTGCTGTGACGGTATCGACCGCATCGACGATGTAATCATAATCCTCAAAATGAAATTCGTCTGCGTTTTCCGGCAGAAAAAAGCATTTGTGGATACGGATATCTATATCCGGATTGATCTCCCGCATTCGCTCCGCCATCACATCGGCTTTATACTGCCCGACAGTTTTGCGCGTCGCAATGATCTGCCGGTTGAGATTCGTCAGGCACACTTTGTCATCGTCGATCAGGTCAAATGCCCCGACGCCGCTGCGAACCAGTGCCTCACAGACATACCCGCCGACACCGCCGATGCCGAACACGGCAACTCTTGATGCTCTGAGTTTATCCATGCCCTCTTTTCCGAGCAGAAGCTGTGTTCTCGAAAACTGGTCAAGCATTCATTACCTCCGAAATGATCTCATTCAATATGGATACAAACCGCGCAATTTCATCCGCTGTTGTCAGGTGTGACAGGCTGATGCGCCACGAACTGAGCGCGTTTTTGCGGTCATGCGTGATCGCCATAACGGCACGCGACGGCGTATTCGGCACAGAGCAGGCGGATTTCACCGAAACAGCAATGCCGCGTTCATTCAGCAGCCGCCGCATTTCTTCGCCCTTGATGCCCCTGACAGACAGATTTAGGATATGCGGCACAGCGTTATCCGGGCTGTTGATGCGGATACGCGGATTCCTGGCAAGCTCTGTCCGCAGCTTTTGATTCAGTGCTGTGACCGTTTGAAGTCTTGTATCAAATTCAGTGACAGCCAGTTCCAGTGCCTTAGCACAGGCAGCGGCGGCGGGGGTATCGGGTGTGCCGCTGCGATATATTGTGGTACTGGCGCCGCCGTGAATCAGCGGCTCTAAAACCACACCTTTTGCCTTATACAGCACGCCGCACCCTTTCAGACCGTAAAACTTATGCGGCGCAAAGCTCGCGGTATGGAAACCGGATAGATCCAGCGGAATCTTGCCGACTGCCTGCGTGGCGTCAATATGCAGTCGGCAGTTCGGATAGTCTTTCAGGGTCTCCGCACCCTCCTGAATCAGCTCGTATTCTTTGATGCCTTTCAGAAACTTCGTCCAGATCGTTTTTCGGAAATTATTGACAACCGAAAGCTCGATCTCATTCGGCATTTCGGTTCTGACCGGTTTTTCCGTCATTTCGCACTCTCCTTTACTATACATATAGAAACAGTATGATTATATCATATAAACTGCTTTTTGTCAATGCAGGAAAGATGCCCTGATTATATATTCCGGCTATCAAAGACAATCATTTTTCCGTATTGGACAGCGGACGGGCAATATGCTATTGATGTACCAACTAAATCTTGAAGATTAGATGCGCAGGATAAATGTCGATATGCAAGGAAGAAAGCCGCCGCTGGGCTGGCGCCCAGCAAGGTTTTCTGACGCAGCAGATCGGCATTTAGACAAGCAGATGACTTCA
>JAEEGL015486412.1_pt1 | contig 13512 bp, 8 predicted proteins | sample 9134231 | NCBI WGS metagenome assembly JAEEGL01 (sample SAMN16246548, study PRJNA631951) | gut metagenome | biome: gut microbiome; feature: rumen; material: fiber-attached | host: Bos | place: Iran: Karaj | collected 2018-10
ATTCTAATGTTTTAGTTCCTTCTGTATTTTGATTTAAATCTGTATACATCCAAGCAACTTCTCCTGGTTCAATTTCATTTGATGTAAGATTTGCTTGTTCTGTACCTATAAAAGAAAACAAATCTTTATTAAAAGAAATATGAGAATTACCTAATACTACTCCTTCGTCTGTTTTTAATTTTATAGTAAATTCTTCTCCAGGTTTTACTTTCATATCATCTACAGTTAATGATATTGCTGAAGATGCAATCATAAGTGAAACAATATAAAGTACTATCATTATTGAAACAAAAATCTTCTTTTTCATTATATTATCCTCCATATTCTATTTTGTTTTATTTCTCGTTTGTTAACTGTTTATAATTATATATTTAATACTTTCATAATTCAATCAAAATTTATTCAAAATTTGATTTTCTATGATTTATAGACTATAATATTGTATTATGAAAAGTTTAGTTGTTAATAAAAAATATGATAATAAAAAATTAAATGCATTTTTGTTAGATACTTTTAAAGATTTATCTATGAATACTTTATATAAAGCATTAAGAAAGAAAGATATTAGAATAAATGATAAGAGAGTTTCTGAAAATGTAATTATTCATGAAGGAGATACAATCACTATTTATATTAGTGATGATTTGTTATGCCCTAATAATAATGAAAATATGAAAAAAGAAATATTATCAAATATTGTTTTTGAAGATAACAATATTCTAATAGTAAATAAACCTAGTGACTTAGAAACAGTATCAAATAAAAATAATGAGACTACATTAACTACTATTCTTAAAAGCTATAATAATAATCTTGAACCTTGTCATAGACTAGATAGAAATACAATAGGCCTTGTAATATTTGCTAAAAATAAAGAAGCTTTAAAAATCTTATTTGATAAATTTAAAACACGTGAAATTACCAAAATATATCAATGCGTTGTATATGGTTTACTAAAAAATAAAGAAAGAACTATTGAAAGTTATCTATTTAAAGACGAAAAGAAATCAAAAGTATATATTATTGATGAGCCTAAAGAAAAATATCAAAAAATAATTACTTCCTATAAAGTATTAAAAGAAGACAATAAAAAAAATATTTCTCTTTTAGAAGTCACATTACATACAGGAAAAACTCATCAAATAAGGGCTCATTTAGCTCATATTGGTCATCCTATATTAGGAGATGGAAAATATGGTAAGAACGAAATAAATAAAGAATTTAAATTAAAAACTCAACTGCTTTGTGCGTGCAAAATAAAATTTGAATTCACGACAGAATCAGGTATACTTAGCTATCTTAATAATCAAACATTTACAATAAATCCTAATTTTAAAATATAAAATATAAAATATTAATATAAATATATACTATAAAAACTAAAAGCGACCTATAAAGGTCGCTTATCTTATTTTTAATCTAACTTATATTCTAATTTCTATTCAAAAAATTTATCAAATTCTTCTGCAGATATAACTTCTTGCTCTAGTAGTACAGCTGCTAGTTTATGAAGAATATCAATATTTTCTACTAATATCTTTTGAGCTGCTGTATATGCTTCATTTATAAGTTTTCTAATCTCGCTTCCAACTGCATCTTCAATATCTTTACCAAATAATTGGAGTTCAATTGGGTCTTCTACTCTTAATGATATAGGTCCTATTGCATCACTCATACCATATACAGTAACCATATCTCTTGCTATTTTAGTAGCAACTTCTAAATCATTGCTTGCTCCTGTTGATATTTCATCCAAAACAATTTGTTCTGCTGCTCTACCACCTAATAAAGCAATAAGCTTTTCTTTCATTTCAGTTCTTGAAATATAGAACTTATCCTCATCAGATTTATACATTGTATATCCACCAGCTGCTCCTCTAGGAATAATAGAGATTTCTTTAACACCAGTATTTGTTTCTAGGAATCTTCCTACTATTGCATGTCCACATTCATGATATGCTGTAAGACGTTTATCCTTATCTGAAATTACTCTACTTGTTTTTTCAAGACCAACTGTTACTTTTTTAATAGCTTCATCTAAATCACTTTTTGAAATACATTTATGCTTCTTGATTGTTGCTATAATTGCTGCTTCATTTAATATATTAGATAATTCTGCTCCGGTAAATCCAGCAGTATCTTCTGCAATACTCTTTAAATCTAATCCTTCTTCAAATTTTTTGTCTTTTGAATGAATTTTTAGTATTTCTTCTCTTCCCTTTAAGTCTGGAGTTGAAATCATTATTTGTCTATCAAATCTACCAGGTCTTAATAAGGCTTTATCAAGCATTTCCGGTCTATTTGTTGCTGCTAAAACAATGATTGTTTCATTAGATTCAAAACCATCCATTTCAACAAGTAACTGATTTAATGTTTGATTATTCTCTGATTCTGCACCTGAATTACTTGTTCTTCTTGACCCAATAGCATCAATTTCATCTATAAAAATAATACATGGAGCAATCTTTTTAGCTTTTTCAAATAATTTTCTTACTCTTGAAGCACCAAGTCCTGCAAACATTTCAATAAATTCAGATCCACTCATAGGTATAAATGGAACTCCAGCTTCACCTGCAATTGCTTTTGCAATTAATGTTTTACCTGTTCCAGGTTTACCACATAGAAGAATCCCTCTTGGAATTTTTGCTCCCATTTTTTGAAATCTTTCAGGTTCTTTTAAGAAATCAACAATTTCAATTAACTCATGTTTTTCTTCATCAAGGCCAGCTACATCATCAAATTTTATCTTTGTATCATTTTCTGCTCCATCATAAACCTTACCTTTTTCTCCAAGCCCTTGCATTTTGTATATCATTATTAATAATACAACCATAAGGATTGTTGGAACAAATGAAATAAAATTAGATGATAATTTTGTTAAAAATTTAGCAGGTTTTTGTTCTAAATGTATATTTGGAATTTCATTTTTATCAATTTTTTCTTGAACATATTCAATAAATGCTTGTACATTAGGTACTAATACTGTTTTTTCTTCTTCTACATCAGTATATTTTACTTTAATTGTTGTACTACCAGTTGTCATTTCAATTTTTTCAATTGTGCCTTTGTCAAGGTCTTTAAGCATTTCTGTATAAGCTAATTTGTTTGCATCTTCCTTCTTTTTGTTATTAACAAGTAAAAAACCTGCTAATCCAATTGCTGCAATAGTTAGGAGTATAATTAGTATTAAAAGACCATTGTCTTTACCTTTACCTTTACCTTTTCCATTTTGTTTATTATTAGTATTATTTTTCATTGCTATCTCCTTTTATATTATGTTATTCTTCTATTTTATTATCTTTATTAATATTTTGAGTGCTAATTGATTGTTCTGGATTTAATTCTACATTTTCTGTTGGTTCAGGAACTACTCCATCTGCTTTTTCTTTTTCATCATTCTTATTATCATTTTGGTTTTCTTTTTGCTCAGGTGAACCATCTTTACTGTCATTTTCTTTATTTTCTTCTTTGTTTTCTTCTTCATTTAGCTCTCTTCTAACTTCTTGTTGTACTTGAATTACTTTAGCTAATTCTTGCTGTCTTTCAATAAAATCAGCTTTAATGATTAAGACTGCAATTGCTGAATAAACTGAAGCTATCAAAATATACATTAATCTAAATCTGCTTAGCTGGAATCCAGTAAATAAATTAATAATTAAATATAATAAATATAAAATAATAGACAATGTTAATGAATAAATTCCAATATTAACAATAGCTGAATTTCTAAGTCTAATTCTTGCAATTCTAGAAGTAATAAATGCAACTAAAAATGTAATACTTATATCTAAAGCAATTGAAATACCATAGAATATAAACATATTAATCATTGCAACAAGTATAAATGCCAAGCACAATGGAACAGTATCTATACTCTTAATGAAATTAGAAGCATCTGCTTTGTTAAATGATTTAATAGAATAGTTTTCTAAAATCTTTGTATAATCATACTGTAGCTTATTACCTTTTATAGAAATAACAAAATTATCTTCTCCTAATATTAAATAATTATTATATGTTTTTATTTTAGTCATATATTCTTTTTCTGTTTCTTCATCAACTTTTGGTAATATTAATACACTATCCAATAATTCAGAAATGTTATCAATAATAACAGGATTGTTTTCTTTAAACTCTATTTTCCCTTCATTATACTCAAATTCAGGGACCTCATCTATTTTTTCTTTTGCTACATTTACAAGTTTATATACCTGTATTGTATAAATAATAGATAAAACAAATGCAAAAATTAAAATTAGTTTTATGAAAAATCCTATTGTTTTTCTTATTGGTTGAATAGCTAGTTTGTCATATTCTTCTAGATTTTTTACTGAAATCAGAATGCATTTAAAGAAACCTAGTTTTGCATTATCTGTCATTTATATGCTCCCTTCTATGGACTATATTTTTTCTACGACCATACCATCCTTTGTATCTTTTACAGTATACCCTAATTTTGCGATTTCATCTCTTATTTCGTCTGATAAACTCCAATTTTTTTCTTCTCTTGCAATTTTTCTTTTTTCTACAAGTTGTTTTACTTCTTCTGGAATATCCTCAAGTTGAAGCATTGGTTTATCAATTTCTAGAGCTAAAACTTCATCAAGTTTTAGCAATAAATCAGCTAGAGCTTTTGATTTTTGAGGATATCTAATAATCTCCCAAACAATGCTCATTGCATTTGGCATATTTAAATCATCGTTAATTTCTTTATGGAATCTTTCTTCAAAATCATTTATAATGCTTGAATCAATTTGTTCTGTTCCTTCTGCATGCGCTTTATATCCTTCTTTTAATCTCTTTAAAGCAGTTTTTGCAGAATCTAAACCTTCCCAAGTAAAGTTTATTTGTGTTCTATAATGTGAACTATAATTAAACATTTTTAATGTTAATGGTTCATATCCTTTTTTCTCTAAATCTTCAATAGTGAATAGATTTCCTAAGCTCTTAGACATTTTTCCACCATTTATTTGTAAAAATTCACAATGCATCCAATAATGAGCAGGAATTTTTCCAGTTGCCCCTTTTGATTGAGCAATTTCATTTTCATGATGAATTGGAATATGGTCAACTCCACCTGTATGTATATCAAATACATCTCCAAGATAATGTTGACTCATTGCAGAACATTCTAGATGCCATCCTGGATAGCATTTTCCCCAGAATGAATCCCATTTCATTATGTGATTTTCATCTGCTTTTATCCATAAAGCAAAGTCTACATTGTTTTTCTTTTGAGTATCAAATTCCACTCTTGCACCAGCTTTTTGTTCATCTATTTTTATTCTAGATAGTATTCCATATTTGTCTAGTTTAGATGTATCAAAATATATAGTTTTATCTGTTTCATAAGCATAACCGTTTTCAATTATCTTTTTAACATAGTCTTCCATGATTTTTATATGTTCTGTTGCTCGACATATAATTTCAGGTCTTGATATATGTAATTTTTCAAAATCATTTAAGAAAATATTCATATAAAATTCTGCAATTTCATATGGATCTTTCTTTTCAATTCTTGCAGCTTTCATCATTTTGTCTTCGCCTTCATCAGCATCCGAAACTAAATGTCCCACATCAGTAATATTCATAGCATGTAATAGCTCATAGCCATTGTATTTAAGAACTCTTCTAAGTGAATCCATAAATAAATATGCTCTATAATTTCCAATATGAGGATATGAATAAACTGTAGGTCCACAAGAATAAATCTTCACCTTGTTTTGCTCTATTGGTTTAAAATTTTCTTTTTCTCGTGTTAGTGTGTTAAAAATTTTTAATTCCATTTATTCACTCTCCTTTTCTAATAGTGTGAGTTATTATAAATAATAATAACTCACAACTACTTTAAATTCTAAATTTTAAATTTTAATCTTAAAAACTCTATTCTTAAAATAATTATTAAGGATTTGTTTCCTCTGGTTGTTCTGGATCAGTATTTGGGTTTGGATCTGGATCAGTATTTGGATTTGGATCTGGATCAGTATTTGGATTTGGGTCCGGATCAGTATTTGGGTTTGGGTCTGGAGTTGGAGTTGGATCCGGAGTTGGAGTATTTTGCTCCTGTTCTTTTTTCTTTTTCTCTTCCTCTTCCTTCTTCTTTTTAGCCTCTTCCTCTTTCTTCTTCTTTTCTTCTTCTTTCTTCTTTGCTTCCGCTTTAGCTTCAGAACATTCTTCACAAGTTTCTGTTGGAAGCATATATTTAGCATCAGCTGCACTCTTCCATGCTGACTCTGATACTGAGTCATCTCTTGTTATAAAAATTCTTGTTTCTGTTTCTTTACAATCTTTACTAGCAAGTAATCCTGATTCTTTACATACTTCTTGAGCTTTATGACACTCACAGTAATCCGTTGGAACAGTTCCTTTTTTGAAATACTCTGTATAAACTCTGCTTCCTCTTGGATCTTCAGTACACTCTTCAGTTGCAAGAAGTCCAGAATCCTTACATACTTTAGCAGTAACAACACCACTTGGTTGTTCAAATGATTTATCTTTTAAATCTTCATGAATATCTCTCATAATAGCTGCCCATATAGTAGTTGTTGTTCCAGCAGACACAGTATAATTATAATCATATCCAAACCAAACTGCTCCTGTATAATAAGGTGTAAATCCACAGAACCAACCATCAAAAGAATCATTTGTTGTTCCTGTTTTACCACAAGTTTGCATACCTGGTATTTTAGCAGCTGTACCAGTACCACCTGCTGCAGCATTAGTACGTTCTCCTCCACTAGAAAGAGGTTCTGTTAATAAACTTTGCATAATAAATGCATTTTCTTCTGATAATACTCTTCTTGTTTCTTGATTTGGTTTTAATACAACATTTCCATCTTTATCTTCAATTCTTGAATAGAATGTTGGTTCAATATATGTTCCATTATTTGCAATTGTAGCGTATGCTGCTGCCATTTCTAATGGACTAACACCGTATGTTACACCACCTAAAGCAAGTGATAAGTTTTCATCATTTGCATCAGGATTTTCGTCAGCAGTAACTAATGAAGTAATTCCTAATTCTCTTAAGAATTCAATTGATTTAATTGGTGTTAATTTTTCTAGTAATTGAGCTTCTGTCATATTTTCTGATATTCTTAGCATATATCTTATATTAGATAAACCTTTATATCCACCATACCAGTTTTTAAAGTGATTCTTATATCTTGCAATTGGAACATCGTCCATTACAGATGCTGCTGTAATTATTCCATTTTCAAGTGATGGAGCAATAACAGCTATAGGTTTCATTGAAGAACCTGTTTGTTTTGTAACTTTAACTCTGTTTGTTCCCCAGGCAGTCTTTTCTCCTAAACCTCCAACTGCTCCAACAACATGACCATTACTTTGGTCAATAATTACAGTAGCAGCTTGTGTTTGTTGTTTTGAATATGAACCATCATCTTCTTTTTTAGATTTAGTTGTAATCATATATTTTTCTTTATTATGTTCTTTTTCAATTCTTTCTTGAATATCTGGATCTTCAGTTGAATAGATTGTAAATCCGCCACCATATAAGTATTTTTTAGCGAATTCTCTATCCATTCCTTTTTCTTCTACTAATTGATCAATTATTTGAGTAATTAATAACTCTGTATGGTAATCAAATGAAGACTCACTTGATATATTTCCAGCTTCAAAATCTAATCCATCATCAACTTCTTTTATTGCTTCATTGTATTTTTCATCATCTATATATCCTAGGCTTTTCATTTTACCTAAAACAGTTTTTACTCTCTTATTTAATCTTTCCATATCAGTTTTTTCATTGAATGGGTCATAACTGTTAGGTGAGTGAGTTATACCAGCTAAATAAGCACTTTCTGCTATACTTAAGTCAGCAGCACTCTTATCAAAATATGTATGAGAAGCTACTTCAACACCATATGATGTTCCACCTAAGAATATAATATTTAAGTATAACTCAAGTATTTGATCCTTAGAAATTAATTTTTCAACTTGATATGCTCTACTAATTTCTTTTGCTTTTCTTAGCATACCAGCTACACCTGCATCATCATCATCTTTTGTAATGTTTTTAACTAACTGTTGAGTAATAGTACTTCCACCAAAAGATGATTCTCCTCCACCAACAGCAAAGTTTAAAGTAGCCGCAGCTGTTCTTTTTAAATCCACACCATTATGTTGGAAAAATCTTTCGTCTTCAATTGCAACAAATGCTAGTGGTAAATAATCAGGCATATCATCTTTACTTATGATTTCTCTGTTTTCATCGCCATTTAATGATGCAATTATATTTCCCTTTTCATCTACAATTACAGAATTTGAATATGCAATTAAAAGGTCTGCTTCTGTTAACTTAAATTCATCACCAAATAATCCCATTATGACACCAGCTAATATACCAGCCCCAATAACTATTACTAAAACTGTAAGGATTAAAAGAATTTTTATTGCAAGCCATATTCTTGGATGCTTCTTCTTTTTCTTTTTTGACTTTTTATCCTTATGATTTTTATCTTTTCTAAGTTTAGACTTTGTTGCTTTTTTATTATCTCTATTTATTTCAGCAGTTGAAATAACCCTTGTTTTTTCGGTATTTCCATTATTTCTACTTCTACTATTATTTTCCATTATATTAGGCCTCCTCGACTATATAATCTCAATCCATATAATTATATTACATTATAAAAAAAAGATAAAGAGTTAATTATAATTATTTTTATTTATTTCTTTTTACTTTTTATTTATTTCTTGTTTTGTTTATTTTTCTTGTATTTTTCTTTTTTAATTTTATAAATTTTTCTTGTTGTTTATTTGATTTATCATTCTTTTTGTTATTATTTTTCTTATTATTCTTCTTTTTAGTTACTAATTTAAAACGAATTCTTTCTTTGTTTTTATTGGCTTCAACAACTTTAACTGTAACTTGTTTTCCTAATGAAAAAATTTCTTTAGAATTTTCTCCTATAAGAACTTTTTTGCTTTCATCGTAAGTATAATAATCACTTCCTATATCATCAAATCTTATTAAACCTTCAATTGTATTTGGTAGTTCAACAAATAGTCCAAATGATGTAACTCCACTAATAATTCCATCATAAGTATCTCCAATTTTATTCTCCATATATTCAGCTTTTTTTATCTCTATTATTTCTCTTTCAGCTTTTTGAGCATTTTTTTCATGTTCTGATGATGTCATCGCATATTTTTCTGAAAGTTCTATTTGCTTTTCTTTATACTTCTCACTTACATTATAATTATCTTCAATGTATTTTGAAATTATTCTATGGATATATAAATCTGGATATCTTCTTATTGGTGAAGTGAAATGACAGTAATATTTACTTGCTAATCCAAAATGTCCCTTATTTACATTTTCATATCTTGCAATTTTTAATGTTCTTAATATAAGGTTAGAAATTACATGTTCTTCTTCTGTTCCTTTTGATTTGTTTAATACTTCACTAAATGATTTAGTATGAATATCATCTTTATTTCCTTTAATCTTATATCCAACATTAAATAAATATTTATTTAATTCTGATATTTTTTCATTATCTGGTTTTTCATGTACTCTGTAAATAAATGGTGCTTCTAACCAATAGAACTTTTCTGCAATTGTTTCATTTGCGGTAAGCATAAACTCTTCAATAATTTTGTTTGCAAATGTATACTCATATTTATCAATTCCTTTAACTTTACCATTTTTGTCAAAAACAACTTTAGTTTCAGGAATATCTAAATCAAGTGCTCCGATATTTTCTCTTTTATTTGCTAATATTTTTGCTAATTCTTCCATTAGTTTGAAATCATCAATATATTTATTATATTTTTTTAGTAAATATTTAGATGGTTCTATTTTTTCATATTTTCCATATCTTAAAAGTCTTGCAATATCTGTATAAGACATTCTTTCTGTTACTTTAATAACAGCTTTGTAAACATCAGAAGAAATAACATTTCCTTTTTTATCAATTTCCATAGTTACTGAAAGTGTCAATCTATCTTCTTTTGCATTTAAACTACAGATACCATTTGATAATCGTTCTGGTAACATTGGTATAACAGTATTTAACATATATACACTTGTTCCTCTTAATATTGCTTCTTGATCTAGTTTACTGTTTTCTTTAACATAGTGACTTACGTCTGCTATATGTACACTTAAAATATAATTTCCATCATCGTTTTTTTCTACACACACAGCATCATCTAAATCTTTTGCATCTTCACCATCAATTGTAAATATTCTTTTATCTCTTAAATCCACTCTATTTTTATAGTCTTTTTTATTTACTTTATCTGGTATTTTATTTGCTTCTTCTAATACATAAGTTGGAAAATCAAATGGTAAATTATATTCTTCTACCATACACATCAAATCCACGCCAAACTTATTAATATTACCTAAAACTTTAACTATTTCGCCTTCTGCTTTTTTATCTTCTGTTGGTTGTTTTGTGATTTTTACAACAACTTTTTGATTGTTTCTTGCTCCATTAAAATCTTTTTTTGAAATAAATATATCTTCTCTTATTTTACGATCATTAGGTACGACAAAACCAAAACTTTTATTATTTACAAAAGTTCCAACTAATGTATCTCTTTCTATTTTGTTTTCAGTATTTTCCATTTATTTAAATTATTCCTTTCCTATTTTCATCAACTCCTTTATATATTAGACCTCTTTGGTTTCATATTTAGTTCATGAAAATAAAAAAAATTATGTTTTTTTATTTATTTTTTATTTGTTTTTAAGTTATTTTTTTAATTATTTTTATTTAAGTTTTAATGTGTTTTTATTTTATTTAATGTTAGCTATACATATACAAAAAAGAGGACCAGTTATCTCTGACCCTCTCCTCTTTAATTCTCGTTACATTAAATACAATATTGACAAAGCTATTGTTGATACTGCAAATACAGCACCTAATATAATTGTCCATCTTTTTAATTTTCCTTCTTTAGTTCTTCCTTTGTTTTTCTCATAGAAATTGCTTGATGAAGAACCTGAGATTGTACCAGATAAGCCAGCATCATCCTTATTTTGAATCATTGTTATTATAACCATTGCCAAACACAATATTAGATAAAATACTATAAATATAACTTTTACAACTCCCATTTGTAATCCTCCTTAAGGTTCTCTTCTTTTTAACTTATGTTATTGTAACATAAATAAAAAACAAATGCAAATAATTTTCAAAAATAATTACAATATTCTTATATTAATCTAAAATATTATCAAATAATACTTTTATTTTTGTCTCTAATCCTATATAATGAGCATAACTTATATAAGAAAGGCTGTGATTTATTATGGAAAAGAAATATAAATTAGCAATTGTAGGAGCTTCTGGGCTAGTTGGTAGAACAGCTCTAAAAGTTTTAGAAGAAAAAAATCTACCAAATTTTGAATATGTGTTATTTGCTTCTGAAAAATCTGCAAATACAGCTATGAATTTTTTAGGCTCTACATATATCATCAAAGAATTAAATGAAAACTCATTTGATGAAGGTTTTGACTTTGCAATATTTTCAGCTGGTGGAGATGTTTCAAAAAAATATGCTCCTATTGCTGCAAGTAAAGGTTGTATTGTAATAGATAATAGTAGTGCATTTAGAATGGATAAAGATGTTCCTCTTGTTGTACCTGAAATAAATCCTGAAGATATAAAATGGAACCATGGAATAATTGCAAATCCAAATTGTTCTACTATTCAAGCTGTTGTTCCATTAAGTGTTTTAAACAAAAAATATAAAATAAAAAGAATCGTATACTCAACTTACCAAGCTGTATCTGGAGCAGGTCGTAAAGGTATTGATGATTTAGAAAATGGTATTAATGGTAAAACTGAACTAAAAAAATTCCCTTACCCTATTTTCAATAACTGCTTACCTCATATAGATGTATTCTTAGAAAATGGTTATACAAAAGAAGAAATGAAAATGATTAATGAAACTAGAAAAATTCTTCATTGCGATGATCTTCCTATTACAGCAACTGCAGTAAGAGTTCCAGTTATGAATTGTCATAGTGAATCTATAAATGTTGAGTTTGAAAATGATTTTGATTTAGATGAATTAAAAAATGCTCTTGCATCAAGTGAAGGAATTATTCTTCAGGATAATCCAGAAAAGGAATTATATCCTCTTGCTACTGTTGCAAATGATCACGATGAAGTATTTGTTGGAAGAATCAGAAGAGATTATAGTGTAAAATACGGTATAAATATGTGGGTTGTAGCAGATAATATCAGAAAAGGTGCTGCATCAAATGCTATACAAATTATGGAAAAGATAATCAATAATCAATAATACTTGTTAATTATTATTTAATACTTTATTGTAAAAAAATTGTAAAAAAATCACAGGTTATTTTTCAACCTGTGATTTTTTTATTTTCATTGTTTAAAATATTATTCAAATATCTTTTTTAATATACCATCTTGTTTATTATCATCTTGATTCTCTTCTAATTTTTCTAACTTATCTATTAAAGATTGAAGAGTATACATATCTTTTCCAATCATTTCCCAATCTTTTGCATCTGTTGATTTCTTTAAATTGTTGTTTGCTTCTATTATTTCTTTTATTAGCTCTTCTCTAGAATCCGGATTAGTAATTTTTATATTACCTGCTGTCTCAGAAAGTAAATTTTCTATTGCTTCTGTTAAATCGTCCCCTATTCCTACTTTATTTCCTGATGCAACAATCACTTTTTTAAGGACTGGTACACTAGTATCATCATTAAGTTCTTCTTGGAAGATTGGTTCTACATATAATAATTTCTCACCAACAGGAATAACTATTGTATGTTTAGTTAATTTAGTTCCTGTAAGAGTTATTCTTTCTAATTCACTAGAAATATTTTCATTTTCCATAAGTTGTGTATCTAATTGAATTGTTCCAAGAACATTACTATCTTCTGGATATTTATATAGTGTTAATTTTTGATAATAATTATTATCAGTAGTTCCAATTAAATATGCTTTTATATTTTGTTTATTTGATTGTGTATATGGTAACATTAATCCTAATTTTGCCTTATCATTCTCATTCATTAGAATATAATATGAGTCGATTTCATTGCCTTTATTAGTAACATTTATAGTTGATGCATATGTTGCTTTAGTCCACACATCATTTCCTCTATATAATTCATCTGGTGTTACATTATGATAATTATTTATAATGTTGGCTTGTATATCATATAAGAACTTAGGATACACAAAATGTTTTGTTATATCACTTGGAATATTTGAACCATCCTCAAATAAACCTTTATAAATATTATTATACGCCATTACAATTGGATCAGTTTTGTCTGTTATATAAAATGTTGTTGTACCATCATAGCAATCAACAATAACTTTTACTGAGTTTCTTATATAATTTATTTCCTTTGTTACATTTTCATATCTTATTACAGTTGATTGAGAATATGGATAATACTTAGATGTTGTATATGCATCTAGTACCCATACTAATTTTCCTTCATCTGTTATTACCATATATGGATTCTCATCATATAAAAGATATGCATTA
>JAEEGL010281806.1_pt1 | contig 13511 bp, 7 predicted proteins | sample 9134231 | NCBI WGS metagenome assembly JAEEGL01 (sample SAMN16246548, study PRJNA631951) | gut metagenome | biome: gut microbiome; feature: rumen; material: fiber-attached | host: Bos | place: Iran: Karaj | collected 2018-10
ATGTGCTCATGGAGGAGATTCCGGCAAGTCGCTGGAACGACTCGCGCGCCGTTGGCCGTGGGTTTGCCTCGCTATTGCGCAAAGCACCGAAGCAGCTTGCGGTTTTTTGTCCGGGAGCGGCGGAGGCGTCGCGAATCATCAATGAATGTCGCATCGCCGGCGTTGCGGTTCCGGAGGAGGTCGCCGTCCTTTGCACCGGCGACGATCAGATGCCCTGCGAAAACCAGGCCGTGCCGATTTCGTGCATCATCGTCGGCGGCGAACGCCAGGGCTACGAGGCCGCCGCGTTGCTCAACCGGCTTATCGATGACGAACCGCCGCCCAAGAAGCCGATCACCATGCCGCCCAAGGGCATCGTGGTGCGCGCCAGCACTGACATGGTTGCCGCGTCCGACCCGCTTGTGGCGAAGGCGCTGCGGCTCGTCGCGGAAAACCTCTCGCGTCCCTGGGGCGTAGCACAGCTCTGCGCCGCGATGAGGGTGGCGCCGCGCAGGCTGTGCCGCCGCTTCACGGCAGAGCTGGGGCGGCCGCCGGGAGAGGAGATCCTGCGCCAGCGCATGGCGAAGGCGAGGGCTTTGCTGGGCGACACCGACCTCCCGCTTCGTGAAATCGCCGCGCAGTGCGGGCTCTGCCACGCCTCCTATCTTTCGAACCTCTTCCGCCGCGAAACAGGTCTTTCGCCACGCACCTGGCGGAAGATGCACGGAAACTGAAACGCTTACAGAGCACAAGGTGAAGGATCGTCGAAGGACCTAGGACTTGGGACCTAGGACACTTTCGTCAAGGACGCAGACGGCGAGGACGGTGTTGTCGAGGATGCAGGTTTGGACGTCGATGCGCTGGCCGCGCAGGTTGGGGAAGGGGGAGAGCCAGAGGCGCGTGGCCTCCATCTCGATGCGGCCGGTCGCGGCGTCGATCGCGCGGGCGCAGAGGTCTCCGGTGCCGTAGCGCAGGCCGGAGCCGAGGGCCTTGGAGAAGGCCTCCTTCGCGCACCAGATGCGGACAAGCGCCGTCGCGCCGTCGCCGCTTTCGGCGGCGACTTCCTGTTCGAGCGGAGAGAAGGCGGCGGCGATGAATTCCTCGCTGAGGACGCGGTCGCGCTTTTCGACGTCGATGCCGATGCGCGCGTTGGGCGCAACGGCGGCGATGATGAGGTCGGACGTGTGCGCGATGGAGATGTCCATCGGGGCGCCGCACAGGCGCCGCCATTCGCCTTGCGGATGGGGCTTGCCCTGTTCGTCGGATTCGATGCGGATGTCAGCCGAGGGCCACTTGCGGCTGTAGCGGGCGAGCAGGCAGCGTCGGACGGCGTCCTTGGCGGCGATGCGCCCGAAGAGCCATTCCATGCGGCGGACGTTGCTGCCGCCGAGTTCGTCCCACTTCACATGTTCGCTCGAGGAGAGCGTCACGGACGCGGCGAGTTCCATCTGGATGTCGAAGTCGGGCGAGTCGACATCCTCCTTTGGCACGACTGGCGCGACGCAGCAGATGATGTCCTGTGGCAGGGAGGGCATTGCGCCGCGCTGAGTCTCGTCGGTGAAGAAGCCGTCCTCTGGATGGAGGATGAGATGGTGGAAACGCGGGCGGATGGAAACGACCCGGTTGCGCCAGCCCGTCGCACGCAGGAGGAGGCGGCGCTCGTCGCCGACGATGTCGGCGTCGGCGCGGACAAAGGAGGCCTTGTCCTTGGCCGGCGAGACGAAAAGGTTCAGGATGCTCTTCGTCCACTCCGGCTGGACGGGGGCGAAAAATTCGATGCGCTCGCAGGAGCAGGAGAATTGGAGATTGCCGTTGGCCGGTTCGACGGCGTGCCAGGAGGCGAGGGCGGCACCGATGGATGAGATAAGGACAGGGTCGGTCGAGAAGCAGGGTTCGGGGATGGAGCGGATGAGTTTGGAGCGGGGCGGGACGACGGCGGTTGCATGGAGCCCGTTCTCTCCCCGCATTGAGACTTCCTGCAGACTTTGGAAGGACGGGCCGTAGGAGAGACGCTCAGGATAAAGGTCTGCCCCTTGCCAACCGAGGTGCGATGGCGTGGTAAGGGCGTCTGGCGCAGGGTCTGGCGGCGCCGGGTAGCCGTCCGCCACGGTGAGCGAGGCGGACGCGAGGCAGACGGGCGTCTCGTCGGAGAAGGAGGCGCTGTCGAAGATGTCGACGGCGACGAGTTCGCCGCCGGAGGCGATCCTCGGCTGCCGTCGCGCCTGAATGCGGAGGGTGCGCGAACCGCGGACGAAGCGCGGCCAGCCCTCGAGTGCGAGGTTTTCGGCAGCGATGACGACGCGTTTCGGGAAGAGTCGCCTTGCGGCTTCGGCCATGATTTCGAAGAGGACTTCGATGGGCAGTATGGCGAGCCCGTGGCGTCGACGGTCGGTCTTCGATGTGCCGGAAGGGCAGACGGCCCTGTCGACGAGGAACGGGTGGTCGAAGAAGGAAAGTGTCTTGAGGAGGTCGATGTTCTCACCCGGTGTGAAGCGGATGATTTCAGCATCTCCGATCATCGGGAAGCCGGCAAGGCCTTCGGCGGGCGTGTCCTGCGAGGACTGGGAAGAAGACTGGTGGCCGGAACGCGGTGCAGGCGCGACGAGCCCTTCGGGAATCGCGGCGTTGCGGAGCGTGGCGAAGCGGGTGCCGAGGGCAACGGTGTGCTGGCTGCGCTGGGCGTGCGTGGGGCCCGGATGGCCGAAGTCGACGGTGGACGAGCCGCGAAGGGCGTGGAGCTTTTCGATGTCGAGATCGGCGCCGTGGGCGACAAGGGCCGCGAGAGTGTGGTGGAGCTGGAGGATGTCCGACCGGTGGCTGCTGTTGGCGGCGAGGGCGAGGTGGGGACGGTGGCGGAGCGTGGCGGCCACGCAGGCCGAAAGGGAGCCGCGGGCGCCGAGTTCGACGAAGACGCGAAAGCCGTCGGCGTAGAGCCGCTCGATGGTGTCGTGGATTCGCGTCGGGTTGGCCCATTGTTCGGCGGCCTGCGGTGCCCAGGCCTCGACGGGGCCCTCGATGGGGGCTGCCGTCATGAAGGAGTAGACGGGCACTTCGGGGACGGCGGACACGATTTTCGCGAAGTAATTCTTCAGGGCGGGCAGGACAGGCTTGGCCCAGGGAGTGTGAAATGGCTTGCTGATTGGCAGACGGTGAGTGGCTCCGCCGACCGCCTCGATGCGCGATACGAGGTCCTTGGCGATTTCGGCGCGCGCGCAGACGCTGAAGAGTTCGGAGGCCTGGTCCCGGGTGATGACCGCGCCATTGCCGCACGAGGAGATGATGGCTTCAAGGCGCGCGCGGGAGAGACCTGACGCGGAGAAGCAGAAGCACTGCGGAAGGACGTCGCTGGACGACGGCATCGACATGAGCAGCCGGTGGCCTTCGCTCAGCGCATCGAGGCGCGCCTTGCGGTCGGGGTAGGGGATGGCACCCGCGGCTTCCATTGCCACGAGTTCGCCGACGCCGACGCCGGCGACGGCGTCCGGGGTTATGCCGACCTGCAGGAAGAGCCGCAGCAGGCCTGTGTCGGCCGCGATTACGGACTGCACGGCGGCTGCCATGCCGAGCGTCTCGGCGATGCTTTGCGCCGGCGCCTCGCCGGTCGGGAAGATCCATTGGCTTGGGGCGATTGTCGCGCCGGCCATGGCGGAGGCGGTGTCGGCGTCGTCGAAGGCGCTTCGGCAGGCGGGAAAGTGGAGGGAGAGGTCGCGGAGCATGTCGGGGTACTGCGAACCCTCGCCCGGGAAGAGGAAAACCGTGCGCCCCGGTGCCGGGCACATCTCGGTGCCGATGTAGATGCCCTTGGTGTAGAAGGAGGTGATTTTGCCGCTCTCGATGCGTCGGCGCAGGAGTTCCAGCTTCTCGCGGAGGTCGGCGGGGGAGTTGGCGACGACGGCGGCCTTTGCGAGGGCGCCTTTCGCATCGATTCCGGAGGTATAGGCAATGTCGCGAAGAACGGGGGAAGGGGTTTTGTCGAGGTAGTTTGCGAGACGGTCGATCTTGTCCGTGATAAGCGGAACCTCGTCGGCGCCCAGGACGACGATTTCGCTTTGGAGCACGTTGTGGACATTGATGCGCTTCTTCATCTTGCGCCTCTGAACTGCTCCAGAAGGAGACATGCCCCGTAGCCGTCGAACGTGAGGGCCGTGACTGCTGCGCGGCGTGGGAATCCCTGGTCGTTGTGGATCCAGGGGCGGGGGGAGAGATTCAGGTAGAAGGGCGTCTCGCCAAGCTTGAGCTGGGCGTTGGGGCGTCCGGCTTCCTGCGACGGTGGAATGACCCTGTGGTAAAGCGAGAGCGCGGCTTTGATGAGGCCGGCGACGCCGGATGCGGGACCGGTGTGGCCGACGAGCCCCTTGACGGAACCGAGGGCCACTGTGCCGGCACCGGGGCGTTCGCCTTCTGCGTAGACGGCGGCGATGGAGCGGACTTCGTCCTTGTCCTGGGCCGGAAGGGCGGAACCTTCGCCCTCGACAAGCCTCACGGAGACGGGGGCGATTCCGGCTTGGCGGCAGACCGACTTGCACAGGGCCGTGAGCGCGGCCCCGTTCTTCGAGACATTGCCACCGGCGGCGGATGCGCCTGCGCGGACAATGGCGAAAATCCGGTCATCGTCGCGGATGGCGTCTTCGAGTCGCTTGAGGACGGCAAAGCCGCCGCCTTCGCCAAGAAGGAGTCCGTCGGCGTCCTGACCAAAGGGATGCATGGCGTCGGATTTGGAGAGGAGCCCGAGCTTTGCGTAGGGCATGAGGTACTGGGGGGAGACGACGCCTTGAATGCCGCCGGCGACGACGATGTCGGCACGTCGCGCGAGAAGTGTGTCGACGGCGGCGACGACGGCGAGATGGGCGGAGATGCCGCCGGAGTTGACTATGGTGGCGGGGCCAGAGATGTCGAAATGCTCGGTCAGAAGCGGGAGAATGGCGTGGCTGAAGAGGATATAGGCGTTGCGCGAGTCGTATTGGGGGAGGGCGGCCACGAAACTGCTTCGCAGTGCCTCGAACTGCTCCGTGCTGCCATGCGGAAAGCAGCGGCGCACAAGATCCACCGTCTGGTCGACGACGATTCCGTGCTGCACCCAGTTGACCGACGCGGCGTCCATCTGCGGGGCGTGTCCGACGATGAGTCCGATGCGGTCGCGGGAAATTGACTTGACCGAGTCGCCCGCGCTCTTCAGCGCCTGTTGGACAAGGTCGGAGGCGAGGGCGAATTCGGGATTGGCGGACTGAAGCGTGGAGGCTGGCAGGTCGATGGCGGAAGGAGACGCCTGCCACAGGTCCTGGAGATATCCGCCACGGACGGTTGGGAGGGAGCCGAATTGAGAGGCCTCGCGTGCCATGAATCGCCGGGCGTCGGGGTCGGGGCTGTCGGAGAAGGCCGGTTCGCCAGAGAGGACGCGGAGCCAGAACGCGCGCAAATCGGCGCAACCGGCGAAGCGGCAAGACATGCCTACAATCGCTACCGCGTCTTTTCCCGTCGGTTTCGCCATGGCATCCTCGTTACTTTCGCTCTTGCAGGAAAATCATGGTGTTGAGCGGGAGTTTGCCCGCGTTGACCTTGTCGCCTGATTGCACGGAGCCGTTCGGGAAAAGGTAGTAGGTTTCGGGTTTGTTCCAGGCCTCTCCTGTCAGATTCCAGAGAATCGTTCCTGCGGTGAGCGGACCGGCCTTTCTGTAGCCTGAGAGGACCTTTGTGCCCTCCTCAAATGCGGCAAGGCGTTCCGGGGTGAGTTCTGATCCCGAGAAAAAGGCGCCGGAAGGCGTGATATAGAAGGTGTTTGTCGCGTTCCAGTTGTCCCCGACGAGTGCGTCGATCAAATCCTTCGCGGCCTCGCCGGCCATTGCGACGGTCGCTGCTGTAAAGAGCCCGTTGGTTCCAGCATCGCCGTCGAGGGAGGCGACAATCACCTGCGTGCCCTTGCGCAACCCCTTCCAATCGGTGATCTCGGCCCCGGTCTTGCGCGTTCCGTCGGGCAGGATGTAGACTGTCGAAGCGGCGTTGTAGGCGTTTTTGGCAATGTCCCATGCCGAGCGGCCGGGGCCGATCACGTTGTCCGCTTTCGCGGACGTCGTTTGCTCGTTTGTTCGTTTATTCGTTGAACCGTTGGAGGGTTGCGCCTCCGAGGCCTTCGGCGCGGAGGCGGGGTTTTTAGCGGACGCAGACTTGCCACTGGAAGAGGACGTTTTAGTGATCGGGGCCTTGGCATTTGTAACGGTCTTAACCTGTTTCGAGGAAGTTGTTTTCGTTGGTGCTGGGGTCTGGGTGGATTTTGGACCATCGCCGCCGTCGCCGACGATCACCTTTGTGCCGCGCGGCATTGACTTCCAGTCAGTGATCTTGTCGCCGGTCTTCCGGGTGCCGTCCGGGAAGATGTAGGTTGTGGTGGGGGCATTGAAGGCGTCGCGCGCAATATCCCACGCGGAGCGGCGGAATCCGATGACATTGTCGCCGTCCTTCTTCGTGTACTTGTCCTCCGCAGTCTTTTCGGCCGTAGTCGATGTCGCCCTGCTGTAGAGGATGGCGAAGAGTTCCTTGTCCGCGACGACGAGGCGACGTGCCTTGACGTCAGGATCGTATGCCGGTTTTGCACGGAGGCCGAGCCTGGCGCGCAGCGACGAGCCCGCCATCTTCATGCCGCAGCGCTTGCGGCCGCGGTGGCTGCGCTTGTGCCATTGGTTTGGCGAACCGTAGGCGACCATCGAGTGCGTCAGGATGCGTTCGTCGGCGACGCCGGGGTACTTGCGCTTCAGCTCGGCTATCAAATCCTTGAGGGCCTTGATTTGCGCCTGTGTCAGGTCCTTGTTGTGGAACCCGACCATTTCGATGCCAATGGAGCACTCGTCGAGGTTTGTCCGGCCGTTCCACATTGAGAGGCCGCAGTGGTAGGCGACGCGCTTGAGTTGGACGATTTCGTAGACGCGACCGATTTCGTCGATCATGTAGTGGGCTTCGCCGTATCGTTTGAGCTTTTCACCGGAGCCTTTTGCTGGCCCCTCCGTCGTGTGGAGGATGATGAAACGCGTCTCGCGTCGCACCGGGCGTTCTGAGTTGCGCCCGAACTTGTACGTAGGATACAGGGGGATCGCGGCGGCGAGATTCGCTGCCGCCAAGGCAAGGAACAGACATGCCGCAACCCAGGAGGCCGTGCGGCCTCCGGAAAGGGATGTGTGCCTGTTCCAGCCTACGGGCATGTGATTGACGCTACGCCTGCCAGGAAGGGCGGGCGACGATGAGGTTCTTGGCCGTCATCTCGGCGGGGATGCCGAGGCCGAGGAGGGTGAGGGCCGTGGGAGCGATGTCGCAGAGCTTGCCTTCGGGTGCGAGCGTCGTTCCGGGGGCGTCCTTGGCGACATAGATGCACTCGACCTCGTTCAGCGTGTGACTCGTCTTGGTCATGCCGGTCTTGTAGTCGACCATCTGTTCGGAGTTGCCGTGGTCGGCAGTGATGAGAATCTCGGCATCGAGCTCGAGGAGGCGGTCGACGACCTTGCCGACGCACTCGTCGACGATTTCGATGGCCGTGACGGCCGACTCTAGAACGCCCGTGTGGCCGACCATGTCGCCGTTGGCGAAGTTGACGACGATGAGCGAATAGGGGTTGTCCTCCAATCGGCGGAGGAGTTCGTCCGTGACGTTGTAGGCGTCCATCTCCGGGTGTGTCGCGAAGGTCGCTGGGTCGAAGCGGCTTGTAATGTCGACCTGGTCCTCGCCGGGGGAGGGGACCGTGGACTTGCCGTTGAAGAAGCTCGTGACATGGCGGAACTTCTGAGTTTCCGCAATGCGGAGCTGGCGGAGCCCGGCCTTGGAAACGACCTCGCCGAGGAGGTTGTCCATGCCGCCTCCGGCGCCCATTGCGCCGAGGAGGTAGTCCTCGAACTCGTCCCAATAGCGCGTGAAGCCGAGGTAGGTGATTTTCGGGCGACGGGCGCGCATGCCCGGGTAGTTGTCGGAGACAAAGGCCTGGGTGAGCTGGATCGCGCGGTCCTGGCGGTAGTTGGTGTGCATGACCACGTCGCCGTCTTGGACGCCGGCATAGTCACCGATGACATGGCAGGGGATGTACTCGTCGTACATTTCCTGTCCGTCAGGCGTCTTGTCGGTGGCGTACGAGGCCTTGACGGCCTCGACGGGGCAGGGTACGCGGCGGCCCTTTGCGTCGACGATGCAGGCGAAGGCTTCGTCCGTCAGTTCCCACTTTTTCGAGCGGTCCATGCCGTAGTAGCGGCCCATGACGGTGCCAATCGTGCAGTTGCCGACGGCATCCATCTCGCTCTTCAGGCGCGCGATGTATTCAAGCGTGGAGCGCGGGGGCGTGTCGCGTCCGTCGAGGAAGGGATGGATGACGATTTTGCCTTCGGGGAATTCCGTGCGGGCGCGGCGCATGAGTTTGAAGAGGTGTTCCTGATGGGCGTGGACGCCTTCATCCTGGAGAAGGCCCATGAAATGGAAAGAGGAGTTGTTGGCTTTCCAGTCCGCGATGAGCTTCCGCCACTTGGGCGACTCGAAGAGCTCGCCGGAGGAGAGACCGTCGTCGATGCGCTTGAGCTCCTGGATGACAACGCGGCCGGCGCCCATGTTGAGGTGTCCTACCTCGCTGGAGCCCTGATATCCGTCTGGCAAGCCGACGGCCTCGCCGGAACAGGCTAGGCGGGTCCAGGGATAGCGCGACTTGTAGCGGTCGATGTTCGGGGTTTTCGCGATGAAGACGGCATTTCCGTCGGCGCGGGGATTGAGGCCCCAGCCGTCGCGGATGATGATGGCAACAGGTTTCCTGACCATGGTGTTTTCAGTCCTTTCTTTGGAAAATCGTCATCTATTTTATCACAAGTGCGGCGTGCGCCGCACTTGTGATAAAATAGATGGCGATTTTTGAAGTGTGTTCCGGAGGAAAAATGGAATTCGCGAGAAAAGTTTTGTGCATAGGCGCTGGATATGTCGGCGGCCCGACAATGGCCGTAATTGCCAGCAAGTGTCCTGAAGTCAAGGTTGTCGTGGCGGACATCAACGCCAAGAGGATTGCCGACTGGCAGACGGACAACCTCCCCATCTACGAGCCGGGCCTCGAAGCGGTGGTGAAAACCGCAATCGGCCGCAATCTCTTTTTCACGACGGATGTCGCCTCAGCCATAGCGGAGGCCGACATCATCTTCGTCAGCGTCAACACGCCGACAAAAACCTTTGGCATCGGAGCCGGAAAGGCCTCTGACCTTCAGTATTGGGAAAAGACCGCCCGCCAGATTCGCGAATGCTCGCACTCGGACAAGATCGTCGTGGAGAAGTCCACGCTCCCCGTGCGCACCGCCGAAGCCATGGAGCGCATCCTCAACGCCAACGCGGAGCATGTTCACTTCGATGTTCTCTCCAACCCCGAGTTTCTCGCCGAGGGCACGGCGATACAGGACCTTCTCAACCCGGACCGCGTCCTCATCGGCGGTCCCGAGACCGCGCGTGGCCGCGCGGCCGTCGAAGAGGTCGTCTCGCTCTACGCCCACTGGGTGCCGCGCGAGCGGATTCTTACGACCAACGTCTGGTCGAGCGAACTCTCCAAACTCACGGCCAACGCCTTCCTTGCGCAGCGGATCAGCTCCATCAACTCCATTGCGGCACTTTGCGAGGAGACGGGCGCGAACGTCGAGGAAGTCGCGCACGCCATCGGGATGGACAAGCGCATCGGCCCTAAGTTCCTCCACGCCTCAATCGGCTTTGGCGGCTCGTGCTTCCAGAAAGACATCCTCAACCTCGTCTACCTCTGCGAACACTTTGGATTGCCCGAAGTCGCCGCCTACTGGGAGCAGGTTGTCTCGATGAACGCCCATCAGCGGACGCGCTTTGTATCGAACATGATCTCGAAGATGTTCAACACGATTGTCGGCAAGCGCATCGCACTCTTTGGCTTCGCCTTCAAGGCTGATACCGGCGACACCCGCGAGACGCCCGCCCTCTATGTGGCCCGCGAATTGATTGAGGAACGCGCGCATGTCGTGGTCACGGACCCGAAGGCGCTTGACAACGCGCGACGCGACCTCGCCGACCTTCCTCAGGATCTTATCACATACGAGTCCGACCCGTACAAGGCGGCGGAAAGCGCGCATGCCGTCGCGATCATGACGGAGTGGAAGCTGTATAAGGAACTTGACTACAGCCGCATCTATGCCTCGATGGAGAAGCCGGCTTTCCTTTTCGACGGCCGCAACATCCTTGATGTCGACGCACTCTACGACATCGGCTTCAGCGTATACCCCATCGGCCGTCCAGGCAAATCTCGGCTGTAAATGAAAAAAGGCGTCTTGCAAGTTTTTTTTGCGATTTCGCAAAAAAAACTTGCAAGACGCCTTTTTTTTTCGTATAGTCATAATGTCTGCTTGTTAGACGCATGCACGTATTCAGACTATGACGGGTTCAATAGGAAGCAAAATACTATCGATCGTCGCGGTGGTCGTCCTTTTACTGACGACCGTCTGCGCGTTTCGCTTCAACGAACCCCAATTCAAGGCGTACCGCGAGGCGATGGCCCACCGCGCGCGCCTCCAGTCGGAGAATGCCGCAAAGAACGAGGAGCTCTCCGAGCTTCGCCGCGACCAGGACCGCTTCGTCAACGACGAGGAGTTTGTCATCCGTGTCGCCCGCGAAAATCGCAAGCTCTTTCCAGGCGAAATTCTCTTTACATTTCCAACACCAGACGACCAGTAGGTAGAGTCTAACTCCACTCCCTCCTCCCCCATAATCCATGAAGACGACACTAAGGTACGCCGCCTTTGCGGTGTTTTTTGCCCTTTTCGCTTTGCCGCCCCAGATTCACGCGAAAGTGCTAACTTCGACGGCCGTTGCCAAAGATGCGGCACCAAAAACATATATCGTGAACTTCAATGCCAACGGTGGCAAGGGCAAGATGTCTCCGCAGCTGTTCACCGTGGACAAACCAGCCAAACTGGCCGCAAACAACTTCACGCGCAACGGGTATGTTTTCAGAGGCTGGTCGACATCGAAAACCGGCCCTGTGGACGTTCAGAAAAACCAAATGGTTATTAACCTCACCAAGGGGGGGCGGACGATCACCCTCTACGCACAATGGGCCGTCCAGGACTACCTTGTCGCCTTCTTTGCAAATGGAGGGTCGGGTTCAATGCCGTTGCAGAAGCACACATACGGCAAATCGGCCACCCTCACGCCCAACCGTTTCACTCGCAAGGGCTATTCCTTCACGGGCTGGGCCACTTCTTCGAAGGGAAGCGTGGTTTACGCGGACAAGGCCTCAGTTCAGAATCTGACGCGGTCGGGAAGCACTGTCAAGCTTTACGCCGTTTGGATGTTAATCACAACTTATACCGTGAACTTCAATGCAAATGGTGGCACTGGCAAGATGTCGCCACAAAAGTTCACCGTGGACAAGTCAGCCAAACTGGCCGCAAACTGCTTCACGCGCAGCGGGTATGTTTTCAGAGGCTGGTCGATGTCGGAGAACGGCCCTGTGAATGTACAGAAAAACCAAGTGGTTACGAACCTCGCCCCAGGAGGGGAAACAATCACGCTCTACGCGCAATGGGCCGTTCAGGACTACTTTGTCGCCTTCTACGCCAATGGGGGTTCGGGTTCAATGCCAGTTCAGAATCACACATACGGCAAGGCGGCGACCCTCACGCCAAACCGTTTCACACGCGATGGCTATTTGTTTGCGGGCTGGGCCACGAAACAGCAGGGGCCGGTGACTTACACGAACAAGGCTTCGGTCCAAAATCTGGCGCGGGACGGTCGCACAATTAAGCTTTACGCCGTATGGGAGGTCGACCCCGCCGCAGCGCTTCCAGGTGACCAGGTGGACTTCGCCCAGCTTAATTGGAGTTACGGCGGGTTCAATGGTTCGGCGGCAAAAGTCTCCGACAGGGCCCGCATTTCAGACCTCAAGGCCTCGGATTCGGGACTGTCTTATTCGTGGGTCTCTGGCGGCTGCCAGGATCTTGGTGCCTCTTCGGCAACGGACGCATCCTGTCTCGCATGTGTTTTCTGCCTGTCCGGCGGCAAATGGACGGGCGGGAAGTTCGATTGGATCTGCACAAACGACAAGTCGCCGAGCTTCAAGAACATCATCGACCAATACAAGGGCTGGTCTAGCGCGGTGCTTTCCAAGGCGGAGGAATACGCGTTCGTCATCGTCAGCAAAGACGGCAAAACGCGCACGAACGTCATACGCGTCAAATCGCCAGGGTTCTCAACCCCCACGGCACCGACTACTCCGGCGACGCCAGCGCCAACAACTCCGGCTTCTTCCTCAGCCGACGAGGTTGATTTTTCGCTCCTGCAGTGGACATACGGCAACTTCAAAGGCGGTGACGCCAAGCTTGGATCTCAACCGCGCATTTCCGGCCTCAAGGTCAACAACAGCGGCATGTCGTATTCCTGGAAAAGTGGCGGATGCGAAAACCTCGGTTGCTCTTCCTCAACGGACGCCTCCTGCATCGCGGCCCTTTTCTGCTATTACGGCGGAAAGTGGATCGGCGGGAAATTCGACTGGGTCAGCACCAGTCGGCGTACACGCGACTTCAAGAATGTCCATGACGGCTACAATGGCTGGTCGCCGACTGTTTTCAAGAACGCAACGGCCTATGCCTTCGTCATCGTCAGCAAGGACGGGAAGTCGCGCTCCAATGTCATTCGCTGCGGGAGGTAGGCATTCCCAGAGTTGGAGTTATGAGTTGGAGTTGGAGCTGGCGTTCCCTGTTCCCTCTTCCCTGTTCCCTATTCCCTGTTCCCTAATCCCTGTTCCCCATTCCCCGTTCCCTATTCCCTGTTCCCTCTTTCCTAACGCCTGTTCCCTCAATTCGCGGTAGCGGCTCCCGTAATAGGGGCCGCTCTGCGATGAGGTAACGGCGCCGAGGGGACGGTGGCTGACGACGAGCGTCGGCGGCGCCTGGAGGCGTTTCGCCACGGAAAGCCCGCAGTAGAGGTTCCACCAGCGCTCGAGGTCGGCGATGAAGTCGGCGGGCGTCGGGAAGAACTGGTCGATGTCGATGTCCGTTAAATACAACTTCTCCTTCAACTCGCCGTTCAAATACCATTCCAGCGTGTCGGCGGGAGAGGCAAAGCCCTCGACCCAGGCTCTGAAGAGCGCATCGTGGTACGGGTAGACGAGCGGATCGCCAAGCCCCTTTTCAACGGCTTGCTTTTCGCTGAGCTCGGCAGAGGGTTTGACCTTGAAGATGCCTTCGGGAATGAGTTCGCGCTTGTAGAACTTCTCATTCAGATAGCGGCCGACGGCGTAGACGTCGCCCTTCCAGAGGTCGCCGAGGCAGCAGAGCCAGCCGGTGATGTCTCCGTACATCGTGCCGTAGCCGACGGTGCATTCGTCCTTGTTCGCGTTGCAGCTCACGACGCCGCCGAAGGCCGCCGCCGCCGCCGCGAGGATGCGGCTTCCTCTGTCTCGTGCCTGGACGTTCTCGACGGCGGCCGACGAGAGGCTCCAGGCTCCGGCCATCGCGCCGTTCGGTCCTTCGGCGACAAGTTCCGCGAACTGGCGCTTGGTCAGCTCGACGCTTTCG
>JAEEGL012061218.1_pt1 | contig 13511 bp, 10 predicted proteins | sample 9134231 | NCBI WGS metagenome assembly JAEEGL01 (sample SAMN16246548, study PRJNA631951) | gut metagenome | biome: gut microbiome; feature: rumen; material: fiber-attached | host: Bos | place: Iran: Karaj | collected 2018-10
GTTTTAGCAACATTTTCATCAAATGGAAGATGAGAACCATCAAACATAACTGATGTATAACCAGCTTCAATACAAGCCTTTGCACCTTCATATGTACCATGGTCAAGGTGTAAAGCTACTGGAACAGTAATGCCCATAGAATCAACCATTGCGCTAACCATTGCTGCAACTGTCTTATAACCAGTCATATATTTATTTGCGCCTTCTGATACCTCAAGGATAACAGGTGATCTTAATTCTTCAGCTTCAAGTAAAATTGCTTTTGTCCATTCAAGATTATTAATATTAAATGCACCAACTGCATAATGTCCCTCTAAAGCTTTTTCTAAAATGCCCTTTGCACTAACTAAACCCATAATAATATACCTCCTAGATTTTTGTTAATATCTATATATAATTATAAAATAATTATCATTTTTTTCAATGAATAAAAAATAAATGACAAAATTACTTTTGTCATTTATTCTTCATTTATTAAAATAAGTTAACGAAATTTCTGATACAGTCAATTCCCCAAATTAATAAATAAATTGCAGACCAAGCCATTGTTGCAATACTAATGATGAATGAAGCTAAATCTTCCTTCATTGCAGGAATAGTAACCTTAATTGAATGTAATAAAGATAATGCAAATGTAATACCAAGACCAACTGCACAAGCAAGGTTGATAATAAACCAAGGTAAATTGCCAGTAACAAATCCTTGTAAAATCCAGTGTGTAGTACAAATTGCAAGAGCAATGATTGCTATAATTAAAGATTTTCTGAAGTTTGCATCAATTAAATGATAACCACCATTATTCTCTTTTGTTTCATTATTTTTGTTTTCATTTTCACTCATAATTATTCCTTCTCCTTTGAATACTAGAATTATATGTTAATAGCCTCATAAAAACAACATATATTTTTATTAATTTGGTTCAAATAAAATCTTATTGATAATAAAAGTAGTAGTATTCTTATCCTTATCAAGCTCTAATCTACCATTTATTACATATAATTTTGATTTTATTAATTTATTATTTAATTCTTTATAATTCTTTGTAAATATTACAAATCTTAATTCATTTTTACCATCAGAAATTGAACCTAAAGCCATCTCCTCATTAGTATTTTTAGTTTTAATTATTTTTAAATCCTCAAATATAATTAATAAATTAGACTCCTGATTAATTTTTAAATTAGAAACATTTGTAATATTATACTTTCTTGAGATTAATTCAGTTCCTTTAAAAATATCATACGTTAAATTGAAATTAAGATATTCAAATTCTTTATTTCTTAAATATGCAATATCATATTCATCATATTTATCTTCTTTAACATCTAATAAATTATTATCAGAGCTATTATCTATCATATAGCTCTTTTTTAAACCAAATAAATCTAATGCACCTGAAAATATTAAAGCTTCAAGCTCAGACTTTGATGGCTTAATTCTTTTAATAAAATCATAATAATCTTTAAAATAACCATTTTTATTTCTTTCTTCTATAATCCTTTTAGCCTGCATAGGTCCAATAGATTTTATTGAAGTAAGTGGCATAAATAACATATTTTTATCATATTCAAAATTAGCTGTAGATATATTAACATTAGGCTTTAAAGTCTCAAGGCCATGGCTTTTTGCATAATTAATATATCTTTTTAAATCCTTTGCACTACCTAAGGCATTATTCATCATTATAGACATAAATACATTGTAATAATGTACCTTTAAATAAGCCATTATGTAGGCAATCATTGTGTAGCCTACAGAATGGGCTTTATTAAAGCCATAATCTGCAAATTCATATATTAAATCATATATTTTTTTAGATAGATTTTTATCATAACCATTATTATATGATTTAGATATAAAATCTTCCTCCATTGATTTTAATATATCAACCTTCTTTTTAGATATCGCTCTTCTTAAAATATCCGCCTCTGCTAAACTATATCCAGCAAATACCTGGGCTATTTTCATAATTTGCTCTTGATAAACAATAATACCATATGTTTCTTTTAAAATTGGTTCTAAATTTGGATGTAGATATGAGAATTTTTTACCATGCTTTCTTAAAATAAATTCATCAATATTTTTCATAGGTCCTGGTCTATATAAAGCTAAAACTGAAACAATGTCTAATATTGAATTTATTTTCATCTTCATAATTACATTAGTAATTCCTCTTGATTCAAGCTGGAATATACCAAGCGTATCACCTGATGATAACATATCAAATGTCTTTTTATCATTTAATGGAATACTTCTTAAATTTGTAATTGTAAAACCAATTTTATCCATAATTTTTTTAATCATTGTCAAATTAGAAATAGATAAAAAATCCATTTTTAATAAGCCTAGGCTTTCTAAATCCTTTTGCTCTAGGGATGATTGATAAATATTACCTGTACCAGGACATAATGCAATTATATCTGTTAAAGGCTTATTAGATAAAATAATACCTGCTGCATGTGTTGATATAAATTTAGGTAATGATTCTAAACGATGAGATATTTGAATTATTTTTAAATATAAATCTTCGTTTCTATTTTTAAATTCTTCCTCTGCTTTTTCATATCCAACATTTGAAACATATTCCTGTAAATATTTAATTTTATCATTTGGAAGATTATAAGCCTTTGATACATCAATTATTGCAGATTTTAATTGGAATGTATTAAATGCTGTAATAGTTGAAACATGATCCTCTCCAAATACACTTTGAACATATTTAATAACATCATCTCTTTTATCATCAGGAAAATCTGTATCAATATCAGGCATTGAAATACGTTCTGGATTTAAAAAACGTTCAAAATATAAATTAAATCTAATCGGATCAATTTCAGTAATCCCAAGACAATATGCAACTAAGCTACCACATGCAGAGCCACGTCCAGGTCCTACTAAAATATCATTTTTTCTTGAATAATTAATAAAATCCCAAACGATTAAAAAATAATCATTATAGCCCATTTTATCAATTACATTAAGCTCATAATCTAGTCTTTCTTTATAATTATTATTTAATTTACCCTTTAATCTTCTTATAAGACCTTTATTACATAAGAATGATAAATATTCCTTTGATGACATATTATTATTAATTGGGAATTTAGGTAAATTATTTTTTTCATCAAACGGATGAACGTCAATTGAGTTAATAAAATTATTTAAAATTTCATCTTCTATAGGATTTTCATTGAATGAATAATCCATAGATATACTTAATTTAATATCCTTATTATCAATTTTAGATAATGTTTCATATAATATTGCATCATTACTATTTAAATAAAGCATTTGATGAATAGGAATTGCTTTAATGATTCCTTTGCATAAATTTATAATTTTTAAATTATTATCCTTTTCATCTAAATCATTTTTAAATGAATAGCCTACAAAGGAATCATCATCAGCAATTTCTTTTAAATATGAAATTAAATCTAAATCATTTTTTAATAAATATGAAATATATGAATCATTAAATACATATATTAAATAAATATCTTTATTTTTGATATCTTCTACATTTATATTTTTACTAAGTGAAATATCAGTAACAATTTTTAATAAGCTTTTATATCCATTATTATTTTTTGGGTATAATAAAATTTTAGAATTAATACCCATATATTCATATGAATATTCATATCCTATGATTGGCTTAATATTATTTTTTATACATAAATTATAAAATTTATAATTACCATATAAATTTGGATCTGTAATAGATAAAAAATTAAAATTATTCTCTTTAGCTTTATTAATATAGTCAATAAGCTTTACAGAGCCTTTTAATAAATTATATTCAGTTTGACCATATAAAAAACCTTTCATAGTATAACCTCAATCTAATAATATTATAAAGGTTTTTATTCTGTTTTTAAATAATTGTTCTTTCTTTTACGTACATAAAAAATAACAACACCAATTAATATACCAATAATTAAAATAATTAGGACAATAATTGTAATAATATAAGGTCTTTCTTTTGAATTATTATCGCTATTTTTAATAGTAATGCTTAATTTAGAAATAGCTTTTTCTCCTGATGAATTTATACATGATACATCCGCAAAATATGTACCACTTTCGGAATAATTTACATTTGTATCATCAATTATTAAATTATTTATTGCATCAGGATCAGATTCATCATAAACAGTAATATAATCCATTAAATCTACCTTATTATTTTTATTTATTACAACATCATCTAAAATTATTGATGGCTTATCAAACGATAATAATGTTAATTTGATTGAGGCACTTGAAATAAAATAATTATCATTATATGTAAATGTAATATTATATGTACCTACCTTATTTTCAAGTGGCTTATCAAATTTATATATTAAATTATCATAATTAATTTCATTATTATCTTCTATATTGACTAATGATTTAAAATCATATTCATCAAAATTAGTTTTATAATCTAATATAATATTTTCTTCAATCGGGCTAATAACCGGACACACATCATCAACAATACTAATAATCATATTTAAATTTGTTTCATTACCTGAACTATTAGATACCTTAATAATATATTCCTTTTCACCAATAGATGATGTATCTATCTTTGGATATATTATTTTATTTGTAACATCTCCATCGTATTTATCATATGCAATAAATAAACCTTTTAAAGATGCTTCTTCATTTAAATTAAAATATATAATATCTTCATTATTAATATATGTTAATGTAGGATAATAATTATCATATATATTTAAATTAAATGTAGTCATCGATAAATTATTATATTCATCCTTAGCATAGGCATATACCTTATATATGCCTATAGATGAATAATCTATTTCATAATCATTAAATGATAATAAAACATCAGAATAATTATCTTTAACAAATAGATTATTTTTTAATAATTCATGTAATTCATCAGTATTTTTAACTAAACCCTTTTGAATACTTATTGTATCCTTTAAAGGCTTAATTTCAGGTGATATATCATCTATGACATCAAATTTAATTTTTGCACGATAATTAGGGCAGGTACCAGGATAATATTTATCATTTTCATATGCCTTATACCAAACATAATATGTGCCACATAAATTAGTATTAACATCCTTTAAATAATATAAAAAATCACCTTTTCTATCATAATTAATTTTCGCATCAGAGGCTAAAATGCCATCTATATATAATTTTGCCCTTGGAACATCCTTATAATCTTCTATATTCGATCCTACTCTTATTTTTACATTAGTATTTTCCCATTTATAGCTAAATGCCTTTGCATAAGCCTTAGTTATATTAAAGGATAATATAATAAAGAATAATAAGATTATAATTTTATATTTCTTCATCTAAATCATCCTCGAATTTAAATATAGAGCTTGCTAAAGCTTTATATTTTTGTTTTTTTAAAGCTAATTTAGCTAATTCCTTAACAAAATAATCAATTAAAAATTTTTCATTATATAGACTTAAATTATCTAATGCGATTGATGTAATAAAATCCATCTTATCATAATCATCCTCTATTGATAAATATTCAATTAATAATGGATATTCATCAATACTATAAATATTACATGAATAATTATTATAATTTGTTTTTAATATTAAGCTTCTACAAGTTTGATAATACATTGAAGCATTATTATAATCATCATATTTAATTAAAGATTCAATATCATTTCTAACAATGAATTTTAAAATATTAATATTAGATATATATTCTTTATTATTAATTTTATTCATAAATGAATTTAATGAATTATAATCCTTAGCTCTTACTAGGCTTATAGCCATTGAATAATTAATTTTTTCACATAAATTATATTTAGATAAATTTGTTAAATATAAAATTAATTCATTATAAATAGTTCCAATCATAGGACTATTTAAGGCAATTAGATTATAAAATCTTATAATTCTAGATAATAATCTTATTTCTTCTTCGAAACAAAATTTATCTACATAATCAAGTATTTTAATTGCTGAATTAAAATCTTGATTAAAATAAAAATAAATTGCTTCAAAGATAGATACTATTAATAATTCATTATTAGACATAGATGATAATAAATTATTTACTTTATTAAAATATTTAGTTGCATTAGCTAAATCCTTAATTGAAATATAATAGATGAAGGCTATTATATCTGATGCATATGATTTTAATGATTTTGATTCATTAAATATGATTTTAATATCATCATATTCTTCATATAAATATGATTTTATTAATTTTAATAAATTTCGTTCAACGTTGTTAATTGCTTTTAAGGTTTTATTATCAATATCTAATTTATTGCATATTTCATTAACACAATATTCATTAGGTACTATTTTATTATTTTCTACCTTACATAAATAACTCATTGAGCAAATGTTTCTTGACACATTATAAAGCGTCATCTCTAGATCAAATCTTCTATTTTTGACTTCTAAGCCAAAAACATGAGAATGATCATAATAATTATTAATTCTTTTTCTAATTTCTAAAATTGTCTTATTGTTATTAGCCATTATTCTCTTCTCCTTTTTCATATTCTATATTCATTTGTATTGAATATGAAGAAAAAGCGTGTTTGAGAAAAAAGCCTCTTTAGAATCGGATTAAAAAAAGGTCTTGAGCTAACTTCAAGACCTTTTATACTTACAATCTAAACTAATTGGGCAATTTTCACACATGGGATTTTGGCTTTTACAGTAATATCTAGAGAATAATACAAATAAATGATGTGATAATATCCACTTATTCTTAGGGATATATTTCATTAATGATTTTTCTGATTCAAGTAATGATGCGTCTTTATTTACAAATCCTAATCTTATTGAAAAACGATATACGTGTGTATCAACAGGAATTTTAGGAATTTTAAATGCTTCTATTAATATTACATTCATTACCTTTCTTCCGACACCAGGAAGCGACAACAATTCTTTTTCTTCTTTTGGAATTACATCATTATATTTTTCGTGTATTATTCTAGATGTGTTAATAATATTACTTGCTTTAGTCTTGGCAAGACCTAAAGGTAATATTATTTTGTAAACATCCTGATAATTTGCATTTCCAAGTGATTCAAATGAATTATATTTATTAAAAAGCAAAGTAGATATTTCATTTACTCTTTTATCTGTTGTTTGGGCAGATAAAATAACCATTATTATTAATTCATAATTATTATGAAAATTAAGCTCTGAATGTGGATTTGAAATAAAATTATCTAATTTATTTACTATTTCTAATGCTTTATTTTTATTCATTATTTTATTTTATCCATAAAATCCTTCATAAGCTTATTTTCTTTTTTCTTATGAACCTTAGTTTCAGGTGAAATATTATCAAAAATGGCTTTAATTGTAATATTTCTTTTTTGATCAACTAAATAATTAACAGCTTTAGTAAAATGCTCATATTGATATTTATCATCTACTACTAAACTTGTAACAATATCTATCTCCTTAGATGTTAATACGCGATGCATTTCATTTTGTAGATAGAATATTATTTTTGATAATTCATCCTTTCCCTCATCTAACAAATCATTTTTAATAATTGCTTCTACTTTGTCAAAAAATCCATCAAATGAGACAAATTCTTCAACTAAATGATTTTCGTTTTCTGAAGTATATATTTGGTAAAAACCTTGTTCAAACAATTTAGATAATACCTTATCAGCTTCAGATGAAGATATTAATAAATCTTTACAAAATTCTTCTTGTGTTGCAGATGTTTTCTTTGTTTTAAATATATCTAGGGCTTTAATTAAAACTATAGACATAATTGGAGATAATGATAATTTCTTTTGATTATCTACAATGAATTTTTGATAATCAAAATAACCTAGTTCATATAATCTTTTAATCATTAATGGGCCTCCTTTTCTAAAGCATTTTTAGCCGCAGCCATTTCTGCTTCCTTTTTACTTTTTCCTTGACCCTGTCCCATTAAGATATCATCCATATAAACAACTGCTTCAAATAATTTATCATTTGCAGGTCCGAAATCTTTTATAATTTCATAACGGATTGATCTTTTTTCACTTTGAAGCTTTTCTTGTAAAATAGATTTATAATCCTTTCTTGATTCAACAATATCAAAATAAGGAATAAAGAATTTGTTAACAATTTTAAATGCTTCTTCAAATCCTGAATCTAAAAATATAGCACCTAAGACAGCTTCAAGTGCATCTGCAATAATTGCAGGACGCTTTCTTCCACCTGATTGCTCTTCACCTTTACCTAAGAAAAGATATTTAGATAAATTAATTTTTTCAGCATAAATTACTAATGCCTCTTCTCTTACTGCATTGGCTCTTGTCTTAGTTAATACACCTTCATCAAGACCAATTGAATTATATAAATATTTACTCATACAAAGCTCTAATACGGCATCACCTAAAAATTCCATTCTTTCATTAAATTCTACAGAATGCTCATTACCATATGATGAATGAGTTAATGCAACTTTAATGTAATTTTTATTTTTAAATGTATAGCCTATTATTGCTTCAAATTCAGTAATATTATTCTTCATTACTATTTTGACCTTCTTCAACCTTTAAATTCGCTTTAAGCTCTGAAATTCTTGTTTGAGCTTTTTTAATAATATCTGTTTTTACCATCATTTCGGCTTGCTTTATAGCCATTGCGATAGCATGTGGATCTGATGATCCATGAGCCTTAATACAAGGAGAACCAACACCTAAAATCATAGCTCCACCTACCTCTGAGGAATCCATACGCTTTGCGAAGCGTTTTAAATTCTTTCTCATAAATAGATAACCAAATTTACCACCAAATGATGATTTAATTTCTTGCTTTAGGATTCTTCCCATTATTTTGGCAGTACCCTCAGAAGCCTTTAATAAAATATTTCCACCATATCCTTCTGTAACAATAATATCGCATGGTGAATCAAGGGCTTGATTAGCCTCTACATTACCATAGAAATTAATGTCCTTTAATTCATGTAAATATTCATAAGCTTCTTTATCTAATTGTCTTCCCTTACCAGGCTCACTACCAATATTTAAATAGCCGACACTTGGATTTTTCTTTTGGAATAATTCTTCCATTATAACACTTGCGAATATTGCAAATTCACCAAAATGTTCTTTTTTTAATTCTACATTTGCACCAACATCTAATAATAACCTTGGCTTACAATCGAAATTTGGAATTATAGGACAAAGAGCTACACGTTCCATTTCGGGTATTCTTTTTATTATTATATGTGCAGCCATTACAACAGCTTGAGTAGGTCCTGAAGTTACAACAGCATCAATCTCCTTATCCTTACTAGCCTGCATAGCTAATACTAAAGATGTATTTTTTCCTCTTCTTACAGCTCTAAATGGATCTTCCTCACCCATTGAAATTGTTTCTTTTGTATTGACAATAGTTATTCTTTCTTGATTATCAAGTAATGGCTTAATTTTTTCTTCATCCCCGTATAAAACTATTTCAATATCTTTTGAATTTCTAACTGCTTCAATTGCGCCAGGAACTGTTGATGCAACGCCAAAATCTCCCCCATTTGCGTCGACTCCAATCTTTATCATTTCAAATCATCTCCTAATCGATTTTTATATAAAAATTTTAACAAAATATATATATTCTGTCAAATACACTATAGCTAATTAAGTGATCCTTGATCCTTAATAGCTATTATTTCATCAAATATATCACTTTTAATTTCATTATTTTTATATTTATAAAAATATTTTTCTCCATCCTCTTTTGCACAGGACCAAATATTCATATCATTTTCAAATGATGCATATTTTAAATTTTCAAAGCCACTTTGATTTGTACCTAAAAAATCACCAGGGCCACGCTCTAAAAAGTCTTCATTTGCAATTTCGAATCCATCAGATAATTGCTCTAATTTATTTAATCTTATATTATCTATATCATTTGAAATTAATGCACAATAGCTTTGTAAATTATTTCTTCCTACTCTTCCACGAAGCTGATGAATTTGAGCTAAGCCATAACGCTCAGCATCAAAAATCATAATAAGTGTTGCATCCTTAGAATCAACACCAACCTCTATTACAGTTGTCGATACTAATATATCTATATTATGATCTTTAAAATCTTGCATTATTTTTGCTTTCTCTATGTTTTTCATCTTGCCATGAAGCATTTGAATTCTTGCATTTGGTAATGCCTCAGTAAGCATATCATATGCTTCTTTAATGCTTATTGCTTCAGAGCCATCTTCAATATGTGGTGTTACTGCATAAATTTGATGGTTTAAATTTATTTCCTTTAATGCAAATTTAAATAAACCATTTATTTTATTATAAGGAATTATTTTAGTTTCAATTGTTAATCTATCCTTTGGCTTTTCATTAATTATTGAAATATCTAAATCACCAAATGATGTTAAGCCTAGCGTTCTTGGAATTGGTGTTGCAGTTAAATATAATGCATCCAAATTTTTATATTTCTTTTTAATTTTTTCTCTTTGATTAACACCAAATTTATGCTGCTCATCTATGATGATTAAGCCTAAATTTTTAGATTGTATTTCATCACTTAAAAGTGAATGAGTACCAATTAAAACATCTATATTACCACTTTTAAAATCTTTTAATATTTTACTTCTTCCTTTTACTACATTTGATGTTAATAATTCCACTTTAATATTTAAATGATTAAATACATTTTTATATACATCAAATTCTTGATTTGCAAGAACCTCAAGTGGCACCATAACCATTACCTGATATCCTGCCATTATTTCAACAAGTGAGGCAATAATTCCAACAATAGTTTTACCTGAACCTACATCACCTTCAATTAATCTATTCATTGGAATATTAGATTTAATATCATTTATTACATCATCTATTGCATCATTTTGACCTTTAGTTAAAATAAATGGTAATTTAGATTTAAAATCAGTAATGTTTTTTTCATCAATTATTCTTGGCTTTTTATAAATATTTCTTTCATATCTTAAGCGTTCAAGTCTAATAGAATACCAAAAAAATTCTTCATATTTTCTTCTTCTCATTATCTGCTTAATATCTTCCTTATTTAAGGGATTATGAGATAAATAAATATATTTTTTGATATCTAATAATTTATATTTATCAATTAATTCCTGTGGTAATGTTTCTTTAATATTAATGCCCATTAAAAATAAATTATTAATGGCATTCTTTATTACATAATCATAAACATCCTTTAATTTATAAGATACTTCAATATTATCCTTCAATTCATCAATAAAAACCTTTGATGTATAAAATTCGTTATCCTTTTTATCATATTTACCATATACATAAACAAAGGTACCTTTTTTAATTTTATATTTTAAATAATCAGAGCCAAAATAAAGGCATTTTAATTTTTGATTATTATAATCAATATAAAATATTACTGCCTTAACATTTCTTCTATAATTTAGGATATATGGATTTGATAATACAACGCCTTTAATTGTTGTATTATTGCATAATAAAAAATCATCAATATTTTCTTCATATACAATATAGCTTTTAGGAAAAAAATATAATAAATCATTTATTGTATAGATATTATTATTGTTTAATTTTAATAATGTCTTAGGACCAAGTCCTTTTAATTCCTTTAAATCCATTTATTTTCCCTCTTGGAAAAAAAAGCCAGGGATATTTCCCTGGGTTTTTATTCAACTGCAATAATATAAGAATAGATATCTTGATTTCCTTCAATAATTTCAACATCTAAGTCTGAATTAATCTTTAAGCAAAGCTTTTCAAGCTCCTTATATGAATCCTTTGAAACATCACTTCCACAGAAGATTGTGATAACCTCAGATTCATCTGTGATAACTTTTTCTAATAAGCTCTTTAAGGCATCCTTCTTTTCTTTTGTAGCAACAACAATTTCATTATTAACGATACCCATGTAATCGCCTGATGAAATCTTTAAGCCACCAATTTCAGTATCTCTTATTGAATAAGTAAGTTCACCAGTTGTAACACCTTTAACTTGCTCCATCATAAGCTCCATGTTTTCTTCCATAGATGCTTCTGAATTATAGCCAACTAATGCTGCATAGCCTTGAGAAATTGTTTTTGCTTCTAAAACTGAAACATTAACACCTTCTACAAGATTAACTGCTTGCTTAGCAGCCATAATAACATTACCATTATTTGGAATGATAATTACATTTTTAGCATTACATTCATTAATTGCATTTACGAATGCTTCTGTTGAAGGGTTCATTGTTTGTCCACCTTCAATTATGTAATCAACTCCAAGATCCTTAAATGTTTTAGAAATACCATCACCGAAGCATACAGAAATAACTGCGAAATTTTTCTTTGGTAATGATTTTTTATCTTCTTCTTTAAATGTTAAATTCTTAATTGCTACTGATGTAAATTCACCACTCTTTTGTGCAATTTCAAGTGCACGACCTGGACGATCAGTATGTAATTTAACAGATACTTTTCCATTATTTTTATCTAAGCTTAAATTATCACCTAAAAGTGATAATGCTGCTGCAAGCTCACGCTCTTCAAAATTTTCAGGCTTCTTTAAAGAAACTTCAAATTGCATTTCATAATTAAATACATTTTCTTCTTTAGTAGATGATGCTTCACTAGTTTCATCTTCATAAACTAGAATTTCACCATTTAATGCCTTAAGCATTCCTTCAGCTACACAATAGAAACCAGTTCCACCTGAATCTTCTACACCAGCTTCTTTTAATACTGGTAAAAGATTTGGAGTATTTTGTAAAGCTTTTTTAGCTTCAGCTAAATAGTCTGTGAAAAATTCTACAATATCAGAATATTGTTTATCAATTGTATTTTCAATTGCACATCTAATAACTGTTAAAATTGTTCCTTCAACAGGTTGAGTAACTGCCTTATAGGCAATTTCTTTTCCTGATAATAAGCATTTTTTAAAATCATCTAAGCTTAATTCATTTGTATTAAGAGCTTTAAGACCAACTGAGAATCCACGGAAGAATTGTGATAAGATAACACCTGAATTTCCTCTCGCACCCATTAATGTTCCACGAGATAACATTTTTGCGTTTTCGGCAAGTCCTGATGACTCACAATTTTCTAATTCTGTAACACCTGATGTGATAGTCATAGCCATATTTGTTCCTGTATCTCCATCTGGAACAGGGAATACGTTTAATCTATCTACTTCATCACGATGATTTTTTAAATTTATTGCGCCATTGATCACCATTTTCTTAAATAGCGATACATCAATATTACTAACAGACATGAAAGTAATACCTCCTTGATTAAATACATTATATAATTATATATATAGAAAAAGACTAAAGTCTTTAATTTATCACCATAATTAATAAACATTGATAAAATTGTTTATATAAAAAAATAAAAACAAAAAAATATCAAAGTTTGTCTTATATTATCACTTTTAAGGCTTATTGTCAAATAAAGTCGTGAAAAATCTACTATGTTTCAACTTTTATTCAACTTATTTAAAATAATGCTTGATTATTTATTTCTCTTATTATAAAATTATAGGGCTTTGAGTATCAAGGA
>JAEEGL013606569.1_pt1 | contig 13511 bp, 11 predicted proteins | sample 9134231 | NCBI WGS metagenome assembly JAEEGL01 (sample SAMN16246548, study PRJNA631951) | gut metagenome | biome: gut microbiome; feature: rumen; material: fiber-attached | host: Bos | place: Iran: Karaj | collected 2018-10
CTTGCGCCGGGTCAAGGTGTTGCTTCCGGCGACTTTTTTCTTGGGGGTCACCCACCCCTGCGCTCACTTCGTTCGCAACCCCCAAACCCCCTTAACCCCTCCCAAAGTCGTTACACTTTCTTTGGGGCGCGGCGGGCTGACGCGAGGTAAGAAGTAAAAGTGAATAGTGAATATGTTTAACGACTTTCGCACAAACATAATTCCGCGGCGGGGCGGTGGGGGGACGCCCGCCGCGTACGCTTCGCGCAAATCGTGAGCCGTACTCTTCCGGCGATCCCCGTATGAGTAATACGGCGAGGAGGGGGCGTGGAATGAATCGTCTTTCGGAGCTGCATATTTTTCACTTATAAAAACGGCAAGCTGAAAGAAATCAGTCATTCTTTCAGCTTGCTTTATTATATTACGTTAAGCTCATCTTTCAACGGTCATTCCGTCGTAACTCATGATAAAGCCGTGAGGAGCCGCCATCTGCGTAAAGTATTCGTAAGTCCAGTCGCCTTCGGGAGCGCGCAGTCCGTTATGGCTGAAATGGTGGCTTATGAACACGGTGTCTTTTTTTACGCATCCGTTTTCTTCGAGTATCTTTTTCACCTTGAGGTTAGCGGGAAATCCCATATGACCGACCTCGTTGCTGATGAAGCCCATCGTACAGTCGAGCGATACGATATCGAGCTTTATTCCCTTGAGATATTCAAACGTTTTTTCGGGAAATACTCCGGTATCGTTCGCATAGAGTATCCTTACGCCGTTTTTCTCGATCAGATAAATATACGCGTCTTCGGGCAGACAGTGAACGACTGAAAGCGGCGTTATCGTATATTCTCCCGCCTGAAACGGTACGTAAGGCGGCACGAAGTTTATATCGAGCCCGTGCGCCTTTACGGCGTTTTCGCCGTATTCTTTGAGCAGGGCGTCGGTCACGTTTCCGTTTCCGTATATATGCAGAGGTTCTCTGTCCTCCGGCAGTATGCAGAACGCCGGTGCGCGGCGGAATCCGAGCTCTCTGTAACAGAAGTGATCGCTGTGCGAATGTGTGAAAATCAGATTTTTCACGTCGGACAGGCGTTTCCCGAGCGAGAGCATAGCCGTATTCGTATCGGCTGAAAAATCGATCAGAAGATCGTCGTCGATCAAAGCGCCGCTTCTTCTTCTGAGCTCTTTGCCGCCTCTTTTTCTTGCGTTCTCACAGAACGAGCATTCGCAGAACATTCCCGGCACCGCTTCCGCGGCGGCGGTTCCCAAATAAGTAAGCTTCATTTCGTATCTCCGTTAAACCATATTAAGATTCTTTTTGACGATCCTGCACGAGAAGAATATCGCAAGACCCGTTACTATCGCCGTGATTATGACGGACGCGTAAGACGTCGCTGAAAACCTTTCGGTGACGGTATAGAACGGACCGAGCTCGGGTATATATACTTCGCTCGGAATATCAGCCGGCATCGTGACCGTTATTCTCGAGCTGAACGACGTGATGCTCGAAAGCAGGAAATTCAAGCCGAGATATATACCGACGGAAGCTATGCCGCGGTTCTTGTTGAGCAGCTGAGCGAGGCAGCAGCTCAGCATGAACAGGGCGTTCGTACTGAACAGCGAGACAAATCCGTGGAGCAGTATCGAGATCAGGCCCGAAACAAACCCTGGTACGTCGGAATACGCATCAATAAGAGATCCGAATATTTCCGTGTAGCCTGAGATCTCGGAGGCAAATTCCGGGTACGTCCTTGCCAGCGTTACAAACACCGCGGTGATCGGCATCGCGACGACGGCGACCGTCACGATCGAGCCTATAAGGTTCCAGATCGCGCCGACGAGCAGCTTGCTCCATACGATCTCTCTCGATCTTACAGGCAGGGTAAACGTCAGATACCCTTCGTCGGAAAACATATTCTTATAGATCCTCACCATCATGAAGACGGTGCTGCAGACGCTCAGAGCGGCGAGCATCAGCATAACGGGAATTATGCCGAGAAGCACGGTTACAAGAAGCGATTCCATACCTGAACGTGCGCTCAGTATTCCCAGAAGCGTGAAGATCAGCGACATCCCGAACGCGCCGAGGTAAAGCCACGGCAGCACTCTCGCCATATACTTCATGTCGTATTTCATCAGTTTGCCTAACATCTGAACACCTCCCTGAAAAGCGCGTCGATGGTTTTGCCGTTCTGTTCTCTTATATCGTCCGCACAGCCGGCGGTGACGATGCTGCCGTTTTTGAGGAATATCACGTCGTCGAGTATATTCTCGATATCGGATATCAGATGCGTCGATATTATCACGGTCGCATTCTCGGAATAGTTCTTTATTATCGTATTGAGGATATAATCCCTCGCCGCGGGGTCGACGCCCGCGATCGGCTCGTCAAGCAGATAAAGCCCGGATCTGCGGCTCATAACGAGTATGAGCTGTACCTTCTCTTTCGTACCTTTTGAAAGAGTTTTCAGAACTCTGTTCGTGTCGATATTGAGAGAAGAGAGCATATCGTAAGCTTTTACCCTGTCGAAATCCTCGTAAAAATCGGCGAAATAGTCGATGAACGCGCCGACCTTCATCCATTCGGTCAAATAAGTCCGCTCCGGCAGATACGATACGATCTTTTTCGTTTCCGGACCCGGTATCTCGCCGTTGACCGTTACTGTGCCGGACGTGGGCGTCAAAAGTCCGGATATCAGTTTTATCAGAGTCGTTTTGCCGCTGCCGTTCGGACCGAGCAGCCCGACGATCCTGCCCTGAGGTACGTCGAAGCTGATGCCGCACAGAGCCGGAACGCTTTTATATACCTTGACCAGACCTCTGCATTCAAGTAGTGCCATTTTGATCCTCCTTTTCACGTATAAACGAAGAGGCTTCTTCCGATCCGAAGCCTATCCGCTTCATATTTTCAAAATATTCGTCGGCGTATTGCTCGGCGAGGCTCCGCCTTGCCTCGTTGATGACGGACGTATTTTCCGTAACGTATTTGCCCGTCGTACGCTGAGTGTATATGAGCCCCTTTTCCTCGATACGGCCGAGAGCTCTCTGCACCGTGTTCGGATTCGCGCACATGGTGAGCGCAAGATCGCGGACCGTAGGAAGCTTCGAGCCCGGCGGATATTCGCCGGTAAGGATCCTCATATAGATATCGTCGATCAGCCGGATATATACCGGCCTTAAATCGGTGTTATTCAACGGTCGGTCTCCTTTCGTGTGTTATTATACTAATACAATAATATCACACGTTTTGCCGTTTGTCAAGAGGTTTTCCGATTTTTCGTGACAAAAAACGGGCGGGCTTCATACAATGATATCGAAGGACATATCAAAGGAGGCCTTTTTATGAATGACGTAAGACCGTCGTGTCCGTCAATGCGCGACACGGCTTGTATCGATACAAATAAAATATTCGACAGCTGCCGGGATAAGGACTGTCTTGAAGACGTTGCCGTATTCCTCACGGATTACGGCAGAGACGTCATAGAGCACTCCTCGAACGTACGCTGCTGTTCCGCGGAGCTTTCCGCCGCGGATATAACGGTCGATCCCGTGCCGTTCAACAACGGATTTTACAGAATAGATATAAGGATATATATAAAAATGACGTTCGAGTGCTGCGTCAATATGAGCAACCGTCAGATAATCGAGGGGCTCGCCGTGTGCGACAAAACGGCGGTGCTCTACGGCGGGGAATGCACTACGTCGGTATTCAGGTCGGATCCGCAGAGAGACGGATTCTGCCCCGGCTGCCCCGACCCTTCCGTAAAGACGAAGAATTCGTGCGGATGCGGATCGAACGCTCTGCCCACCGCCGTGTTCGAGGCGGCTGAACCCGTGGTGCTCGGCGCGAAGATAATCGAACGCCGCCACCCGCATCACTGCCCGTGCCAGTCCGAACGCGACATACCGGAAAGCATAGCCGAGAGATTCGGAGGCTTCGCGCCGCAGGGCGAACGCCGTCTCGTGGTGTCGCTCGGCATATTCTCGGTTACGAGGCTCGAACGTCCCGCGCAGTATACGTTTTCGGCGGAGAGCTGTTCGGTGCCCGAAAAAGAATGCGATTTCTCCGGTTCGGAAGATCCGTGCGCGATCTTCCGCAATATGGAATTCCCGGTGTCTGAATTCAATAACGAGGGCTGCGGATGCGGTAAACGCAAAAACTGAACCGCAGCGCCCGGTTTTGCGGGAAAAGCCGCCGATGCGGCTTTTTCCGTCGTTATCGCGAAGAAACGGCGATCTCCCGCCGCACCGTGCCGTAACCTGACGTAAATTTTCGAAAGTTGTCTTTTTCTATTGACTTATCCCGGATTTTTTGATATAATGATTTCTGCGATTCAAGGAGGTAAGAGATATGAAAAGGATAATATCGGTACTTATACTTATTTCAATATTTACGGGGCTTTTCAGCGTCGGCTTCGAGGCGGATACGTTTGAAGGCGTAGTGCTGACCGCCGAGACGGAGGGCGGAGTCTCCGGCAGGGAGATGACCGTTACGCTGAACCTTGATTCGAACCCCGGATTTATGTTTCTGAGGATCACGCCTGTTTATGACGGCGATATACTCACTCTGACCGGCGTTTCAAAAGAAGGGGCTGACGTCGTTTACGACGGCCTCGATTTTGCAAAGAATATCGTTATCGACAGCGCATCCGAGATAACCGGCACGGGCAAGCTCGCCGTGCTTACGTTCAGCATTTCGCCGGACGCCGGCTTCTGCACGACCGAGATCGGATTTACCGTCAGAGAATGTATAAATGAAGCCGAAGAGGACGTCGCCTTTTCCGAGGTGGCTCCGGTGACAGCGCAGATCTCCGCAGCCACGCTGACCGTCGGCGCGGGCGAGGGCGTTATAGACGGGACGGTCGATATAGATATAACCTTTGAAAACAACCCCGGCATCTGTCTGATACAGATGGTCCCGTCGTTTCCCGAATTCATGCTGCTGCAGGACGTCACGTCTGACGTCTTCTCAAACTGCACGATCGATACGAACGTCATTCTCGATAACGGCGCCGACGTGACGGGAGACGGCGTGATCGCCACGCTGCATTTCGTGATAACGGATCAGGCGGCGAAAGGCGCGTATCCGATATCCGTGACGCTTTCCGGCGTTTACGATCACGATGAAAACGAAGTAACGGTGCGTGCGCTCGACGGATCCGTAACGGTGACCTGCGACCATCACAGAACTGAGATAAGAAACGCGGTCAAAGAGACCTGCACCGAGCCCGGCGCGACCGGCGACGAATACTGCGTTCTCTGCGGCGAACTGCTAAAAGCGGGCGCGGAGATACCGCCGGCGGGTCACAGCTTCGGCGATCCGGTGTTCGTATGGTATGATGATAACGCCAAGGCGACGGCCACGTTCGCCTGCTCCGAATGTACGGCTGTCGAAGCTTTCGACGCGCAGATAACGAGCGTGACCGTTCCGGCGACCTGCACGTCATCCGGAACGACCGAATATACCGCTTCGGTAGAATTCAACGGAACTGTATACACCGACAAAAAGACCGTTGAAATACCGGCTTCCGGTCACGTTTACGGCGAGCCCGAATTCTGCTGGTTCGAAGATTACAGCTCGGCGACCGCTTTGTTTACCTGCTCCGAGTGCGAAGACGTTCTGACGCTTGACGCCGTCGTAACGGCGAGGATCAGCGAACCGACCTGCACCGAAAAGGGCGAGGTCGTTTATACCGCGTACGTAGAATTCAACGGCGAAAAGTATTACGATACACAGAGGCACGATATCGATCCGAAAGGTCACAGCTTCGGCGAACCCGTGTTTTCGTGGTCGGAGGATCATAAAACGGCTGACGCTTCTTTCAAATGCGCCGTCTGTCAAGAGACCGTGACTGTCGGGGCGACCGTGTCGGAGGAGACGAAGACCGTAAGAGACGAAGAAAAAGCGCTTAACGTATCCGTGTTCAAAGCGACGGTCGAATACAAAGAGACTGTATATACGGAAACCGTTGAGATCGTCAATTTCCGCTACGGCGACGTCAACGGAGACGGTGTGGTAAACGGCAGAGACCTTATAAGACTCCGTAAGCATCTGAACGGCGAAGAAGTCGAGATATTCGGCGGATCCGACTGCACGGGAGACGGAAAACTGAACGGGCAGGATCTTATCAGACTGCGTAAATTCCTTGCTTCGGAAAATGATCTGTCGCTGCTCGGGCCGAAAGAATGACAAACAAATAAACAAAAGCGACGCGCGATTGAAAACGCGCGGCGCTTCGTTTTTGTCATATACTGAAAAGCAGCTTATCGTAGGTCGGATACGGCCATTTCGATTCCGACGTGAGCGATTCGGCTTCGTCGGCGCAGGCGCGGAGCCTTTCCATTACCGGAAGCATAAGATCGCGTACGGCGAGACTTTGCTCCCTGATATCGCTTACCGACCTTATTTTTTCCGTTACCGACGAAAGATCCTTCGCGGCGTGCATTATATCTCCGGCGAGCTCCGAAAGCCTTGACGCGGTTTCCGTTTCGTAAGAACGCGCCATACCGAGAGACTGCTTCGTGATCGCGGAAGCGGCGAGCTCCGCGCTGTACGAGGTGACGGCGGGCAGTATTTCTTTATTCGCCATGTCGACCATCGTATTCGCTTCTATGCACACGCTTTTGACGTAGTTTTCGAGCATTATATCGCATCTCGATCTTATCTCGACCGCGGAGAAAACGCCGAGTCCGGTGAGCATTCCGACGTTCTTTTCGTCGAGCATCCGCGGCATACAGTCGGGCGTTGTTTTCAGATTGTAAAGCCCTCTTCTTTCGGCTTCCTTTACCCATTCGCCGTCGTACCCGTTGCCGTTGAATATTATGCGCTTATGATCTCTGACCGTTTCTTTGAGCAGCGCGTGAAGCTCTTCTTTGAAATCGGCTTTGCCTTCGAGCCTGTCCGCAAATATGCGGAGAGTGTCGGCTACGGCGGAATTGAGCATTATGTTTGCGCAGGCGATACTGTTGGACGAACCGAGCATGCGGAACTCGAATTTGTTGCCTGTGAACGCGAAAGGCGACGTTCTGTTTCTGTCGGTCGTATCGCGTAAGAATTTCGGCAGAGCCGGCACGCCGAGCTTCATTTCTTTTCTGCCGGTCCCGTTATACGGCGCGTCGTTTTCTATCGCTTCGAGGATCTTTGTCAGCTCGTCGCCGAGAAACATCGAAACGATCGCGGGAGGCGCTTCGTTTGCGCCGAGACGGTGATCGTTGCCCGCCGTTGCAACGGAGAGACGGAGCAGATCCTGATAGTCGTCCACGGCTTTTATCACCGCGCAGAGGAAAAGCAGGAACTGAGCGTTGTCGTGCGGCGTGGCGCCGGGCTTGAGAAGATTTATGCCCGTGTCGGTCTGTATGGACCAGTTGTTGTGCTTGCCGGAGCCGTTTACGCCGGCAAACGGCTTTTCGTGCAGTATGCAGTAAAGCCCGTGCCTCGCGGCGACCTTCTGCATGATCTCCATCGTCAGCTGGTTGTGGTCGGTCGCTATGTTTGCGGTCGTGTATATCGGCGCAAGCTCGTGCTGAGACGGAGCGACCTCGTTGTGCTCGGTCTTTGCGAATATGCCGAGCTTCCACAGCTCGACGTTAAGATCCTCCATGAACTCCGCGACCTTCGGCTTGATCGTGCCGAAATAATGATCGCCCATTTCCTGACCCTTCGGCGGTCTCGCTCCGAAAAGCGTTCTGCCGGTGCAGACGAGATCCTTGCGTTTTTCGTAAACCTCTTTCGATATCAGAAAATACTCCTGCTCGGGACCGACGCAGACCTTGACGTATCTTACGTCGTTATTGCCGAAGAGGCGCAATATGCGTACCGCCTGCCTGCTGAGCGCGTCCATGGAGCGGAGAAGCGGCGTTTTTTTGTCGAGAGCCTCGCCGCCGTAGGAGCAGAACGCCGTCGGTATGCACAGAGTTTTGTCTTTTATGAACGCGTAGGAGGTCGGATCCCACGCCGTATATCCTCTCGCTTCAAAGGTGGCGCGAAGCCCGCCCGACGGAAAAGACGAAGCGTCCGGCTCGCCTTTTATGAGCTCTTTGCCCGAGAATTCCATAAGCACGCCGCCGTCCTTGCAGGGCGTGATGAAACTGTCGTGCTTTTCCGCGGTGATTCCGGTCAGCGGCTGGAACCAGTGGGTATAATGAGTCGCGCCTTTTTCCACCGCCCATTCTTTCATGGCGTCGGCTACCGCGCTCGCCACCGTTATGTCGAGCTGCTCGCCCTCGTCTATCGTCTTTTTAAGGGAACCGTAAACGTCTTCGGAGAGCCGTTCTTTCATAACGCGTTCATCGAAAACGAGCTCGCCGAATATCTCGGTTATTTTTTTCATCCCCCGAACCTCCGTCGATTTTATCCTATAATGCAATTATATTTATAAAACGCTCCCGTGTCAAGATAAAATTCCGAGAAAAACGGGTCGACGTGCAATTTTTTATTGTGCAAAATTGCAAAAAAGCAGCGCAAACGGACGTTGAAAAAGAAAATTTACCGAAAAAATACATTCCGTACTTGAATATTATTATATTAAGTTTTATCATAAATCTGTATTATTTTTCTTTTTTCAAGTATCTTTAACAACGAAAGGACGTAAGATTATGTCAAACTGTGCTATCGTGGGTATAAACTGGGGCGACGAGGGCAAAGGCAGAATGGTAGATCTGCTGACCGGCAGCTATGATATCGTCGTCAGATATCAGGGCGGCGGAAACGCCGGTCACACCGTCATAAACGAATACGGCAAATTCGCGCTTCATCTTCTTCCGTCGGGAATATTCAGACCGGGAGTTATGAACGTGCTCGGCAACGGAGTCGCGCTCGACGCCGAAAATCTGATCAAAGAGATACAGACCGTCGCCGATCACGGAGTATACGTCACGCCCGACAATCTGCGTATAAGCGAACGGGCCTCGCTGCTTCTGCCGTGGCACAGAGACCTCGACGGACTTGAAGAGGCAAGACTCGCCGATAAGAAATACGGCTCGACGAAGCAGGGCATAGCTCCGTTTTATTCCGACAAATATCAGAAAAAGACCGTGCTCGCGGGAGAGCTCTTCGACAGGGAGCATCTTTTGAAGCATCTTTCCGATCTGCTCGAATGGAAAAACCTCACGCTGCAAAGAGTCTACGGCGCGGAGCCTTACACCATGGAAACGCTTATGAAATGGGTGGACGAATACGGCGCGAAGATCAAGCCCTTTATATGCGATACCGGCAGACTTCTGCGCGAAGCGCAGAAAAACGGGAAGAACATAATGTTCGAGGCTCAGCTCGGTTCTCTGCGCGACCTCGATTTCGGCATATATCCCTATACGACCTCGTCCAACACAACAGCGGCGTTCGCGCCGATCGGCTCGGGCTTCCCCGGCGCGAAGATCGACGACGTGATAGGCGTCGTAAAGGCTTATTCGACCTGCGTCGGCGAAGGTCCGTTCGTATGCGAATGGTTCGGAGAAGAAGCGGAAAAACTGCGTGAAGCGGGCGGCGAATACGGCGCGAAAACGGGCAGGCCGAGAAGAGTCGGACCGCTTGATACCGTTGCAACGAGATACGGCGTCGAGGTGCAGGCGGCGACCTGCATAGCCCTTACCAAAATGGACGTGCTCAGCTATATGGACAAGATCCCCGTATGCACTCACTATATGATCGACGGCAAGATATCGGACGAATTTCCGTTCCCGTCACGCCTTGACGACGCAAAGCCGGTGATCGAATATCTCGACGGCTGGAAGACGGATATCTCGTCGTGCAGAACGTGGGAGGAACTGCCGGAGGCGGCGAGAGCCTACGTGGAATTCATAGAAAAAGAAATCGGCTGTCATATCGGCTACGTGTCCGTCGGACCGGAGCGCGACAGTATAATATACAGATGAGAGGTAATTATGAGCAAGGATAAATACGAATCCCCGTTATCGTCGCGTTACGCGTCGGATTATATGCTCGGACTGTTTTCGTCCGATACGAGATATAAAACGTGGAGAAAATTATGGGTCGCGCTCGCCGACGCCGAGAGAAAACTCGGTCTGCCGATAACGGAAGAACAGGTGAACGAGCTTCGCGCCCATACCGACGATATTGATTACGGCGTAGTCGCCGAGAGGGAAAAGAAGGTCCGCCACGACGTTATGGCGCACGTTTACGCCTACGGCAAGGTCGCGCCGTCGGCGGCTGGCATAATACACCTCGGAGCGACGAGCTGCTACGTCACCGACAACGCCGATCTCGTCATTTACCGCGACGCGCTCCGTTATATCAGAAAAGAGCTTGTCACGGTCATAATGAATCTTGCGGAATTCGCCGATAAATACAAGGCGACCCCCACGCTCGGCTATACGCATTATCAGCCCGCGCAGCCGGTAACGGTCGGCAAACGCGCCTGCCTCTGGCTGCAGGATCTCGTGTCGGATCTCGAAGAGCTCGATTTCACCGAAAAACGTATAAAGTTCCTCGGCTGCCGCGGTACGACCGGCACAGAAGCGAGCTTTCTCGATCTTTATGAAGGCGATACCGCAAAGATCGATAAAATGAATGAAATGATCGCCGCCGATTTCGGCTTCGATACGCGGTTCGACGTCTGCGGTCAGACTTATCCGAGAAAAACGGATTCGGCGATACTGAACTGCCTTTCCGCAATAGCCCAGAGCGCGTACAGGCTCGCAAACGACGTACGCCTCTTACAGCACGACAGACAGATAGAAGAGCCGTTCGAATCCGGACAGATAGGTTCGTCCGCGATGGCGTATAAACGCAACCCGATGAGATGCGAAAGAGTCTGCTCGCTTGCAAGATATCTCATGGCTGACGCGGCGAACGCCGCGATGACCGCGTCCGTACAATGGCTCGAACGCACGCTCGACGATTCGGCGAACAGAAGGATATCTCTGCCCGAGGGCTTTTTATGCGCCGACGCGATACTCCGCATACTTATAAACGTAACGGACGGACTCGTTGTCAACGAGAAGATACTGCAGAGAACGCTCGAAGAATATATGCCGTTCATCGCTACCGAAAACCTGCTTATGGAGGCGGTCAAACGCGGCGGCGACAGGCAGGAGCTTCACGAGATCATAAGAGAATGCTCGATGGAAGCCACCGCCGAAATGAAGAAGGGCAATAAATGCGACCTCGTCAAACGCCTCGCCGCATCCGAAAAATTCGGGCTTTCCGAAGACGAGATGAACAAACTGCTCGATCCGTCGCGCTATACCGGCAGATCGAAAGATCAGACGGAAACGTATCTGCAAAAAATAAAACTTCTGACAAGCGGAGAAAAGAAGATCAAAGTCGATCTTTCGTTATAAGCGTATGGAAAAAATACTCGTTCTCGATTTCGGCGGTCAGTACGACCAGCTCATAGCGCGCCGCGTGCGCGAAATGAACGTTTACGCGGAGGTGCGTCCTTACAGCGCCGTGCCGCTTGACGAAATAAAAGAATATAAAGGCGTGATATTCACCGGCGGACCGAACAGCGTATACGACGAGTCGTCGCCTCACTATCCGAAGGAGATCCTGACTCTCAAAGTTCCGATACTCGGCATATGCTACGGTCATCAGCTTACGGCGTATATGGCGGGCGGCACGATACGCTCCGCCGGCAGCATAAGCGAATACGGAAAGGTTGAGCTGCGCTGTAAAAAATCAAAGATATTCGACGGCGTTCCCGAAAAAAGCGTGTGCTGGATGAGCCATACCGATTACGTGAGCATAGTCCCGGAGGGATTTGAGATAATCGCGACGACCGAAAACTGCCCCTGCGCCGCAATGTGCGACGAAGAGAGATCGATATACGGCGTACAGTTCCACCCCGAGGTAACGCATACCGAATACGGAAAGCAGATACTTCATAATTTCGTTTTCGGCGTGTGCCGCTGCAAGGGCGACTGGGTAATGGACGATTTTATCGAAAAAACGGTCGAAAAATATAAAAAAGAGCTTGAAGGCAAGCGCGTCCTGTGCGCTCTGTCCGGCGGCGTCGATTCGTCCGTCGCGGCGGCGCTTATGAGCCGCGCCGTCGGCGACAGACTTTACTGCGTTTTCGTCGATCACGGCCTTTTGCGTAAGGACGAGGGCGACGGAGTCGAGCGCGTTTTCGGCAATATGGACCTGAATTTCATAAGAGTGAACGCGCAGGAAAGATTTCTGAGCAAGCTCGCCGGCGTTACCGATCCCGGCAGAAAACGCGAGATCATCGGCGAGGAATTCATAAGAGTCTTCGAAGATACGGCGAAGAGCATAGGCAAGCCCGACTGCCTCGTTCAGGGTACCATTTATCCCGACGTGATCGAGAGCGGCAAAGGCGACGCGTCGGTCATAAAGAAGCATCATAACGTCGGCGGACTGCCCGAAAGAATGGAATTCGAACGGATAATCGAACCGCTCCGCGACCTCTTCAAGGACGAGGTGCGCCGGGTCGGTTTGAAGCTCGGTCTGCCGGAGGCGCTCGTCATGCGCCAGCCGTTCCCCGGTCCCGGGCTCGCGGTCAGGATCATAGGCGAAATAACGAAAGAAAAAGCCGATACTCTGCGCGAAGCCGACGCGATATTCCGCGGCGAGCTCGAAAAACAGCCGCTCGACTGCAAGCTCAGCCAGTATTTCGCCGTGCTTACCGATACGAGGAGCGTGGGCGTGATGGGCGACGCCGGAACGTACGGCTACACCGTCGCGCTGCGCTGCGTTTCGACCGACGATTTCATGACCGCCGACTGGACCCGTCTGCCGTACGAGATACTCGCACGCGCCTCGGCCCGCATAACGAACGAAGTCAGAACCGTCACCCGTGTGGTCTACGACGTCACGAGCAAGCCCCCCGCCACGGTCGAGTGGGAGTGAGCCAAAGGCTCAATTATGATCGCCTGACGGCGAATGATGAATGATGATGCGCTCTGCGCAATGATGAGCTGCCTGCGGCAGCATGGAATGAGCAGGGCGATCATATCATCATGTTCGGCGCAAGCCGAATTCATAATTTTCGCCGAAGGCGAAATCATAATTCATCATTTATCATTTTGATCATCAAAAAAGCGAGATTGTTTATAATGGATAACAAACTATTGACCGAATCAAAAGATTTTGCAAAAAGAGTAGTACTGTTATGCAGAGAACTCAAAACGAGGACCATCGAATCTCCGTTAAGAGATCAGCTTTTGAGATCCGGTACTTCAATTGGCGCAAATATCCACGAGGCACAATACGCACAAGGAACAAAGGATTTTATTTCAAAATTTGAAATCGCTCTGAAAGAATGCAACGAATGCGAATATTGGCTTGAATTGCTTTATGAAACAAACGGTATAACCTTGGAAGAATTCAAGTCTTCTCAAAACTATTGCATTGATTTACGAAGGATGCTTGTATCATCTGTTAAGACCTTGAAAAACAGGCAGCAACCGGGTTCGGACTCGAAATGAGGATTATATGCTGAATACTTATGATTTGTATGATTTATATGCTGTTTTTCTCGGTATCCGCTTTAATCCTGATCACCCGCTGAACGAAGCAATTATTGATCATATTATTTGTGCGCTGAATGACAGAGAATCCA
>JAEEGL013692621.1_pt1 | contig 13511 bp, 11 predicted proteins | sample 9134231 | NCBI WGS metagenome assembly JAEEGL01 (sample SAMN16246548, study PRJNA631951) | gut metagenome | biome: gut microbiome; feature: rumen; material: fiber-attached | host: Bos | place: Iran: Karaj | collected 2018-10
ATGTTCGGCATCTATATCGAGTGTGACAAAAAGAATGGATACAAGTATTACATCGGCAACGATGAGGTGCTGGAGGATGAGAGTGTGCAGAAATGGCTTCTCTCCACGCTTTCCGTCAACAACATCATCAGCGAGAGCCTGTCGATGCAAAATAGAATCTTGCTACAGTCTGTTCCCGCAGAGAAGGGCTACCTGGGGATGGTCATCGAGGCGATGAAGAAGAGCGTGAGGATTGCCGTCGATTACAGGAAATACGGTACCGGCAACCCCAATCATCTGGACTTCGAACCTTATTGTCTCAAACTCTTCAAGCAACGCTGGTATGTCCTGGGGCACTTTCACCGTGACGCTACGGAGGAGAAGCCGGAGTCTGACTACTTTGGGATGTTCTCCTTCGACAGGATCCTGAATATGGAAGTGACCGATATCAAATTCAGGATTGACCCTGACTTTGATGCCCAGGAGTACTTCGAGGAGTGCTATGGCGTGCTTGTCGGCGATGACACCAAGGCTGAGCGGATTGTCATCAGGGCATATGGGTATGAACGTTTTTATCTGAAAGACTTGCCCATACACAGGAGCCAACATGAGATTGTCAAGGGAGAGAATTTCTCTGATTTCGAATACTTCATGCGTCCGACGATAGATTTCAGCAGCCACCTGATGAGTCTTGGAAGCCTGGTAAAGGTGCTCACTCCCCAATGGCTGGCCGATGAGATCCACGACATGCACCTGAAGTCAGCGGCCATCTATGAGTCGAAGGAATGACCCTTGATGACATCACAGCCATGCAACTTGATGAATTATGGCAGGACTATTTAGAGCGGGTTCATTCATTGGCTGAAGAAGAAGGGGCCTCCATGTGATTGCATGGAGGCTGTGTTTATGGTTAATATTTCTCAAAAAGTGAGGAGTATTGACAATAAATATGTAATTTTGCTTTTTGAACATGAGGAAGATTGGAAATGGAAAAGATGCAGTTTACAGATAAAGAGAAAACCACCGTCATGGAGCAGTTGTCACGTCTGAAGGAAACCCTTGGCGACTTGCTCCTGCCCGATGACGAGGCAAAGATACACTTGCTGATTGAGGAAGCACTCCGTAACGATCAGATTCAACTCAACGTTTTCGGTCTCAACCCGATGGTATTTGGACTTCAGACCGCCCAAATCGCCATAGATGAGATTGGTCTGAAGCGAGAAGGGGTACTGGCCATCATCATCTATTCCTGCCAGATCAGTGAGTATCGCTCGACCGAAGAAATAGCGTCCATGTTTGGCGAAGGAGTAGCCCACATCATACATGGTCTGCAGCGTATCCAGCAACTGTATATGAAGAGTCCGTCGGTGGAGAGCGAGAATTTCCGCAACCTGCTCATCTCCTTTGCCGAGGACATGCGCGTGATCCTCATCATGATTGCCGACCGCGTGAACCTGATGCGACAGATCCGCGACACCGACCGTGAGGAAGAGAAGCAGCGGGTGTCAGAAGAAGCCTCCTATCTCTATGCCCCATTGGCCCACAAACTCGGACTGTATAAGTTGAAGAGCGAGTTGGAAGACCTCAGTCTGAAATACCTTGAGCATGATGCCTACTACATGATCAAGGACAAACTCAATGCCACGAAGCGAGCCAGAGATGCCTATATCGAGCGTTTCATCGGCCCCATTGAGACGAAATTGCGTGAGAGTGGTCTGAAATTCCACATGAAAGGCCGCACGAAAAGCATCCACAGCATCTGGCAGAAGATGAAGAAGCAGAAATGCGGTTTTGAAGGCATCTATGACCTGTTTGCCATCCGCATCATCATCGATGCCCCCGTCGAGAAGGAGAAGATGCAATGCTGGCAGGCTTTCTCCATCATCACCGACATGTACCAGCCCAACCCCAAGCGTATGCGCGACTGGCTCTCAGTGCCCAAATCCAATGGTTACGAGAGCCTTCACATCACCGTGCTCGGCCCTGAGAACAAATGGGTGGAAGTGCAGATCCGCACGGAGCGCATGGACGAGGTAGCAGAGCGCGGTCTTGCCGCCCACTGGCGCTACAAAGGCATCAAGGGCGACTCTGGGATCGACGACTGGTTGAGCAACATCCGTGCTGCCCTGGAGAGCAACGACGACCTGCAGATGATGGACCAGTTCAAGATGGATCTCTATGAGGACGAGGTGTTTGTGTTCACCCCCAAGGGCGACCTGCTGAAGTTTCCCAAGGGCGCCACGGTGCTCGACTTTGCCTACCACATCCACTCGAATGTGGGCAACCGCTGTGTTGGCGGCCGCATCAACGACAAGATGGTGCCTGTGAGAGAGCCATTGCGCAGCGGCGACACGGTGGAAGTGCTGACCTCCAACAGTCAGAAGCCCAAGCAAGACTGGCTTGGCATTGTGAAGACCTCGCGTGCGAAGTCCAAGATCAGGCTTGCGCTAAAGGAGACCCAAGTGAAGGACGGTCTGTTTGCCAAGGAAATGCTTGAGCGCCGCTTCAAGAACCGTAAGATAGAGATGGAGGAAGCCACAATGTCGCATCTCATCCACAAGATGGGTTTCAAGGAGACACGTGATTTCTACAAGCAGTTGGCCGAAGAGAAACTCGACCCCAACGAGGTGATAGAGAAATACATCGAAGTGCGCGACCATGACCAGGGCAACGCCCCGCAAGTTCCCACCAGGAGTGCCGGCGAATTCACCTATGCCAATCCTGACGAGGAAATCACCCGCCGCAATGACGACGTGCTCGTGATTGACCAGAACCTCCGAGGCATCGACTTTCAGTTGGCCAAATGCTGCAACCCCATTTATGGCGACAAGATCTTCGGTTTTGTGACGATCAACGGCGGCATCAAGGTTCACCGTGCCGACTGTCCCAACGCCCCCGAACTACGCCGCCGTTTCGGATACCGGATGGTTCGTGCCAAGTGGAGCGGCAAGGGTTCCTCCCAATATGCCATCACCCTTCGCGTGGTGGGCAACGATGACATCGGCATTGTGAACAACATCACCAACATCATCTCCAAGGAAGAGAAGATCGTGATGCGCTCCATCAACATTGACAGCCATGACGGGTTGTTCGGCGGCATTCTTGTGGTACTGCTGGATGACACTTCGCGTCTGGAGGCACTCATCAAGAAACTTCGCACCGTGAAGGGTGTGAAGCAGGTGGAGCGTCTATAGTTCGAAATTGTCGATGACGTTCAATCCCTTCTCGGTGCAGAACCCTCTGAGCATGACCATGATAACATTCCGGAAGATCTCCGTTAGGGGTATGGTCTTATAGAGTTCCTTGTCCATGATATGTCTCATGAACACCTCTATCATGACATTGAAAATCTGGTAATTGATATCACTGCGGAAGAAGCCCTCCTCCACCCCTCGGTGCATGAATCCCACTGATCGGCTTCTCTGTTTCTCATGCCGTTCCTCTATATATCTGGTCACAGAGGGATACTTTGCCAATTCTGCGTAGAAGAGCGGGTTGGTCATGCTGCTGTCCTCTATATGCATCCTCAGGAAAAGAATGAGTATATCCATCACGGTGCTGTCGGGTGTCAATTGCTCCGCCATCCGCCTCTCCATATCCTCGTCATGGTCTCTCACACACTCATAGAGCAGCATTTCCTTGTTGCTGTAGATCTCATAAAGTGTACGCTTGGAGATAGACAGTTGGTTGGCGATGTCATCCATTCTGACCGCCTTGATACCCTTCTCTCGAAACGCCACCATGGCTGCATCGAGAATTCGCTGCCTCAGTTTCTGCCGGTAATCATCATAAGAAGAAGTTCGATTTGCCATAGGGGATGTTTGCACATATTTTGTGCAAATGTACTGAAAAAAACTGATTTTAGACAATAATTCCAATAAAATGGACGAAAGTTGTATCCATTTCATTAAAAAAAGGTTTTCTTTGCACCCAAAATCAAAACGAAAAGAACCGATCATGAGAAAATCAGCCATCCTCTTATTATTCCTCCTCATTGCTGCAGGTGCGACAGCCCAGAAGACAATGTATGTTCCCGACGAGTGGAAACATCCGTGGAATCCCGACACGCTGCTCTACAGCGAGAACGACCCCAACAACCGCTACACCTGGTCGAAGAGCCGTTCGATAGAGTCGGACAACGTTATCGTGCTTTGGGACAAAGGCTATGGCTCCACCCTACCCTCCCAATCCCCGACCGCCTACCGTGTGGACGAGCAAGACCTGTTGCGCAAATGCGAGCAGTTTTATGACCTTGAGATCAACAAACTCGGTTTTGTGGACAAGGAGAAGACGAATCTGAGGAAATACAAGGTGATGGTATTGCTCAACCACACCACGGACTGGGTGTGCTATGGCGGCGGTTACGACTTTGAGGTGAGCGCGCTCTGGCTGGGTCCCTCCGCCTGCAAGCCCGTAGGTCACTCCGTAGCCCATGAGGTAGGCCATTCATTCCACTACATGTGCTATGCCGATGCCTCCGGCAACAACCACAACTCATCGAACAGCATCGGCACCGGTTTCCACCTGCCCGTCGGCAACGGTCAGGCCATCTGGGAGCAGACCGCCCAATGGCAGGCCGCCCAGTCCTATCCCAATGAGATGTACAATCAGAGCATCAATGTATTCCGCAAGTCACACAACCTGGCATTCTCTCATGAGTGGCACCGCTACCAAAGTTATTGGCTGCACTATTACCTATGCGACAAATATGATGACATCACCACCGTAGGTCAGGTGTGGCGACAGCCGATGACAGGCGTCTCCGATTTCAACAATGCGCTGATGAAACTCAAAGGACTTGACGTAGAGGGGCTGTTCCGGCTCTACTATGATTATGCTGCCCATTGCGCGTCATGGGACTTCAGGGCATGCATTCCCTACCGCAGGCCCTATATCGGCGACTTCGACTACCGCTGTGTCCAGACCGCCGACAACACCTATCAAGTAGCCTTGGCGAGCACCCCTCAGAGCACAGGTTTCAACATCATCCCGCTTCAGGTGCCAGAAGCAGGCACCGAGATAATCACCCACTTCACCGCTCTGCCGACAGGTGCCAACCTGGCAGAGGGCGACCCCGCTGAATTGATGAACGGCGATACAGGCTGGTCAAAGACCACCCGCACGACTTATATCCGCAACACCATCCCCAGCCAGCGCGCCTTCCGCTTGGGTTATGTAGCACTGATGAAGGACGGCACCCGGCAATATATCCAGCAGGACGCGCTGTATTGCCAGACCGGCCAAGAGGTGACAGAAGATGTAGGTATGACTGTTCCAGAAGGAGTTGACCGTCTGTGGCTCATCGTAGTTCCCGCCCCCAAGCGATACAATCAGCACAAATGGGACGAGAACATGCTGAACGACGAGCACTGGCCCTACCGATTCAGTCTGGAAGGCACCGATATTGACAGCCGCGCCACCGTGTATGTGAATTCCGTCATTGACGGCCGCCAAATATCCGACATCACCTTCAACTATGACATATATTTCCCGACGGATGCGGTCAACCACAGCGGCACCACCTTCAATGTCTCAGGGAAGGCACTCGCTCAACTGGGCACCGCTTTCCAGACCGACCCGTCCACTTTTGGAGGAAAGATGCAGGGATGGGGTTCGGCAGGTCCCGGAAAAGGCAAGATGATGTTTTATCCCCTCAATCCCACTACTGGCAACATTGTCAACCGCGCCTCGACGGCCAACGGTTACGGTCATTGGTTCAACGCCAAGGGAGCCGTATGCAGTTACGGCGAAGGCTACGTATACAGTGAGTTCGTCCCCTCATCAATGACCTTCACCATCGGGCAATACCCTGGTCGTCTGAAAGAGAACGACACCTACAAAATCGGTCAGGCAATATGCTACCGAGATGCCAACGGCAAGCAGGTCTTTGCCCGTTTCTGGTTTACCATTCATGTCACGCCTGACAAAGTCGGTGCCCAACTCAGCAGTATGGAGTATGAGGATCCCACCGGAATGAAAGCCATCACATCCAACTCACAGCAAGCCTCAAAGGGCATTTTCACACTCAGCGGGCAAGAGGTGGAAACTATCACTCATAAAGGAGTGTATATCATCGATGGAAAGAAAAGGGTGATGCGGTGAAGGGGCGTATGATAGGAATAGATGCTATAGAGAGGATAGATGCTATAGAAAGGATAGATGCTATAGAAAGGATAGATGCTATAGGAGAAATAGATGCTATAGAATAGATAGAGGGATATTAATATTAGATAGATGATTATCCGCCGGGAGAGGAACTCTCGGCGGATTTGTGATAAAAAAAGCAAAAAAGAGCGCGAAATGTCATCAAATGGGAAAAAAAGAAGTACTTTTGCAACTGTTTTGAAGTTAAGCGCCCCATATTCTTACAATTTGTCCGCAAAAAAGACAATTGGAGTGACAGTATGAAAACATTCCTTGTCATAGGGATCATTACAACTCCTTGTCATAGGAATCATTGCAACTCCTTATCATAGGAATCATCACAACAGGAAACATCAACTTATTCAGGAAAAAAGCATTTTATATGGTCAAAATCACAAAAGAAGCCGCACTTGAATATCATCACAGCGGCCGTCCCGGCAAAATCGAGGTAAAACCCACCAAGCCCTACCGTACCCAAACCGATCTTAGTCTCGCCTATTCCCCCGGCGTCGCCTTTCCCTGTCTGGAGATACAGGAGCATCCCGACGATGCCTACCGCTACACTGACAAGGGCAACTTAGTGGCAGTGATCAGCAATGGCACTGCGGTTCTCGGTCTGGGCGACATCGGAGCCCTCAGCGGCAAGCCCGTGATGGAAGGCAAGGGACTGCTTTTCAAGATCTATGGCGGCATCGACGTGTTTGACATTGAGGTAGCCGAGAAAGACCCAGAGAAGTTCTGTGAAGCCGTGGAGAAGATAGCCCCCACCTTTGGCGGCATCAACTTGGAGGACATCAAGGCCCCCGAATGCTTTTACATTGAGGAGCGCCTGAAGCGAACCCTTGACATTCCCGTGATGCATGATGACCAACACGGCACCGCCATCATCTCAGCAGCCGGCTTAAAAAATGCCCTTGAGGTGAACGGCAAGGACATCGCAGCAGTGAAAATCGTGGTGAACGGCGCCGGCGCCGCAGCCATCTCCTGCACCAAACTCTACATGGCCCTCGGTGCCAGGAAGGAGAACATCCTGATGCTTGACTCCAAAGGAGTGATCACCAGTGACCGTGAGAACCTGAACGAGCAGAAACGCTTCTTCGCCACCGACCGCACTGATGTCCACACCCTTGAGGAAGCGGTTCGCGGAGCCGATGTCTTTGTGGGACTCTCCAAGGGTAACGTGCTGACGAAAGACATGGTACGCTCGATGGCCAAAGACCCCATCGTCTTTGCCCTTGCCAATCCCGTGCCTGAGATTTCCTATGAAGATGCGATGGACTCCCGTCCCGACGTGCTGATGGCCACCGGTCGCTCCGACTATCCCAACCAGATCAACAACGTCATCGGATTCCCCTATATTTTCCGTGGGGCCCTCGATGTGCATGCCCGAGCCATCAACGAAGAGATGAAGATGGCCGCCGTGCTTGCCATCGCCGAACTTGCGAAGCAACCCGTGCCCGACGTAGTGAATGATATCTATAAGGTGAACAACCTGACCTTCGGTCCCTCCTATTTCATCCCCAAACCTGTTGACCCACGCCTCATCACGGAGGTGTCGGCTGCTGTAGCCAAGGCCGCCATCGACAGCGGCGTCGCCAGGCGCACCATCACCGACTGGGAAGAATACAAGAACGGTCTTCGCCAGATGCTCGGTCTTCAGACCAAGGTGACCCGCAAACTCTATGACACCGCCCGTGCCCATCCCCAGCGAGTGGTGTTTGCAGAAGGCATCCACCCCACCATGCTCAAGGCCGCAGTTCAAGCCAAGGCAGAGGGCATCTGTCAACCCATCCTTCTGGGCAACGACGAGCGCATTGAGAAACTGGCAGCCCAACTCGAACTCAGTCTTGACGGCATAGAGATTGTGAACCTCCGCCACGACCGGGAGGCAGAGCGCCGCGAGCGTTACGCCCGCATCCTCACCGAGAAGCGTCAACGAGACGGTTACACTTTTGAGGAAGCCAACGACAAGATGTTTGAGCGCAACTATTTCGGTATGATGATGGTGGAAACCGGTGATGCCGACGCCTTCATCACAGGTCTGTATACGAAATACTCCAACACGCTGAAGGTGGTGAAGGAAATCATCGGCGTGCGCCCGGAGTACAAGAATTTCGGCACGATGCACATCATCAACTCCCAGCGCGGTCTTCTGTTTGTGGCAGACACCCTCATCAACAATGACCCCGGCACCGACGACCTCATCGACATCGCCAAACTCGCCGCCACCGCCGTGAAGTTCTTCAACGAGCATCCCCGCATCGCCCTCATCAGCCACTCCAATTTCGGCAGCGACCAGTCGGATGGCAGCAAGAAAGTGCGCAATGCCGTGGCAAAGATTCACGAGCAGTTGCCCGACCTTCCGATAGACGGTGAAATGCAGATCAGCACAGCCCTTGACCGTGAGTTGCGCGACAGCCTTTACCCCTTCAACCGTCTGAAGGGCATGGATGTGAACACGCTCATCTTCCCCAACCTGACCAGTGCCCGCTCCTCCTACAAGATGCTTCAAGCGCTGGAGCCCGACATTGAGATTATCGGTCCGATTCAGATGGGTTTGAACAAAGCCATTCACTTTGCCGACTATGGCAGCAGTGTACGCGACGTGGTGAACATCACCGCCGTTGCCGTCATCGATGCCTATGTCGATAAGATCAAGCGCAGTTTCAGATTGTTGTAATCAGAACACCTTGTCCTACTCGTAATCGTCAATAACCGCATTGACGAAATCCATCATCGGCTTAGCCGCCATGAAGACCTCGCACATGCCGTCGAGCCAACTGTCCCCCTCGAAGTAATCGTCGGGGACATTGACCCAGCAGCAATAGTCTTTCATGCGCAGATACTCCAGATGCTCAAAGTCACGCGGGAAACCTGCGGGACAGGTTTTGAGGTGTTCCTGTCCGAAGCCACTATTTCCTCTGTTTCCCGGTTCGCCGAAGTAACGGAGGAAATCAGGTTGCCGGACACATCTCAGCCATTCCTCCGTATTGGCCATGATTTCATTTCTACATGCCGAAAGAATATTTGTTGGCAGGTAGTAGCATCCGCATGCGAGCATGCACTCTCCCGGCTGAAGATGCAGGTAGTATCCTCCATGGAATGCTTTTTTGCCGTGTGCAGCGATGTATGCTCCCAGATGTCGTTTATAAGGAGACTTGTCGGGTGAGAACCTTGTGTCGCGGTAGAACCTATAGGTCACATCAGAAATAGAGAGATGCGCCACAGAAGGGTCGAATTCAGCAATTCTCCCGATAGCCTTTGAGATTCCTGTCTCAAAGTCAGTTTTTGCCGCCATATATTCATCACGGTGAGCCTGGAACCAGGGGCGGTTGTTGTTTGCGGCTATATCACTGAGGAAATGCAGTATGAGATGGGTGTTCATTGTTGAGGGGATATAGGATGGATAGATGCTATAGAAAGGATAGAGGCTATAGATAGGATAGATGCTATAGAGAGGATAGATGCTATAGATAGGATTGATAGGATTGATAGGATTGATAGGATTGATAGGATTGATAATATAGGGAGGAGATTATTTACTCAATTTGTCTCCATCCATGAGTTTGGGGCAGAATGCGGTGAAATCGCATTTGTCGCAATGTGGTGCACGGCTTGTGCAGACATACCTGCCATGCAGGAGCAGCCAATGGTGGGCACGGGGCACATCATCAGCAGGGATGTTGCGCATCAGTTCCATCTCCACTTTGAGCGGTGTGTCGTCGGTTTTTCTCACCAGTCCCATTCTCCGGCTTACCCTGAACACATGCGTGTCGACCGCCATGGTGGATTTGCCAAACGCCACTGCCTGTACGACATTCGCCGTCTTTCGCCCCACCCCAGGGAGGCTGACGAGCAGTTTGGGATCGGAAGGAACTACTCCTCCGAAATCCGTCATGAGCATCTGTGCCATCGCCAGGAGATGCCTGGCCTTGGAATTGGGATAAGACACACTGCTGATGAGTTGCAAGATTTCCCCCTCATCAGCCATCGCCATAGTCTGGGCATCCGGAAATCTGTCGAAGAGAGCCGGTGTCACCTCATTGATGCGTTTGTCGGTACACTGCGCGCTGAGGACAGTCGCCACCAGCAGTTGGAAAGGAGAGGCATAATGCAGTTCTGTCGTGACCTCCGGCATTTGCTCTTTGAAATAGTCGAGCAGGAACTGGTATCGTTGTTTTCGGGTCATGGCGATCGTGGTGATGTAAGTGAGAAGAGACGCCACAATGTGACGTCTCTTCATCAGTGATTGTCAGATAATGGTTATTTCTTGGTGCTCTCGGTAGGCTTAGACTTGTAAGCCTTGTTGAGTCCTGCCACCACCTCGTTGGTGATGTCGAGAGATTTGTCTCCATAGAGGATATTGTCACCCTGCTTGGTGAGGATCATGGAGTATTTCTTATCCTTATTGTATTTTGCGATGAAGTGATCTATGCTGTCGTGCAGTGCGGCATTGAATTTGTCGGTCTCACTCTGCAGTTCGGCAGCGAGTCTGTCGCGTGTAGCCACATATTGCTCCTGCTGGCGCTGAATGGCGGCCTGCTGACCCTCATATTCACTTTGGCTTTTGAAACCGTTGTTCTGAGCCTTGTTTTGGAAATTCTTGATGGCAGCCTCCAGGTTTTTCTCCTGTGAAGCGAGGGCGCTCTGGATATTGTTTCCCCTCTTCTCCAAGATTTTGGAATAATCCTTGCAGAAGTTATACTGGGTCATGATGGAGTCGACCTCAATAAATGCGATTTTGAGGCTGCTTGGAGCAGCGGTCGGTGCGGCAGCAGGTTTTTCATCCATTTTGCCGGCGTTGTTGCATGCACTCATTGTCAGTGCTGCAATGGCAGCCACAGACAGTGTGCGTAAAAAGTTTTTTTTGTTCATTGAATATAATTGATTTGTTGAAAATGCCATACGAATTCGCAGGCCGGCCCTGCCAGCCTTCACACATTAAGTATCAGAATTATTTTCTATGTCACAGCAAGACATAATAGGCGAACAGGATGATAAACAGGATGACGAGTCCCGGTACAATATATCCCTGCAGTCTTTTCCAATCGAAATCCATATTTGAGACAATTGACATTATTCTGATTTCTCTCTCACCGCCTGTTTTTTGCTTCTTTGCTCCCTGTCCTGGTCGATGACGCAGTGGATGCCCCTTTCTCTCATTGCCTCGCTGTCATGTATATGCATGGATGAGAAAGATCCGTTTTTTCGAAAAATCACCTTCACACCCAGCAAAAATGCAGCGATAGCAATTATTAACACGCTAATGAGGAGAGTTTCAATCATTTTTCCTATCTTTGCCCTCACAAATGAGCCATTTGCCCACTGTTGCGGACTTTACGCGGCAAAGTTAATACAATTCGGGCATATTCTCAAAAAAAAGTGTGGAAATTTAACGCATATCAGAATAATCATTAAAAAAGAACAACATGAAAAAGACGGAACTGACCCCCCAGCGTGTATTTGACCAATTTGCCAAGATCAACACCATCCCCCGTCCCTCCAAGCACGAGGAGAAGATGATAGCCTACCTTACCTCATTCGGCAAGGACCATGGTCTTCCAACGAAGGTGGATGCCACAGGCAATGTTCTCATCAGCAAGCCCGCCACTCCCGGGTATGAGAACCGCGCCACCGTTGTGCTTCAAAGTCACATGGACATGGTTTGCGACAAGTTGGTTGACCGCGAGATAGACTTCATGAACGACCCGATAGAGACCTGCATCGACGGCGAGTGGCTGAAAGCCAAAGGAACGACCTTAGGAGCCGACGACGGCATTGGCGTTGCCATTGAACTTGCCATTCTTGCCAGCGATGATATCTGCCATGGTCCCATTGAATGTCTGTTCACTGTGGATGAGGAGACAGGCCTTACCGGAGCCTTCGGTCTGGAAGCCGGTTTTATGAGCGGAGACATGCTCATCAACCTTGACTCCGAGGATGAGGGTCAGATATTCGTGTCATGTGCCGGCGGCATCACCACCCATGCCCATTTCCGCTTCACCCGTGAGGCAGCCCCCGCCGACCAGTTCTTCCTCAAAGCCTCCCTCAAAGGTCTCTATGGAGGTCACTCCGGCGACGACATCAACAAGAAGCGCGCCAACGCCATCAAGTTGCTTGCCCGTTTCCTCTACATGATGGACGAGAAATACGGAGTTCGCCTTGCCCAATGGAATTCCGGGAAGATGCACAATGCCATTCCCCGCGACGGTGTCGCCATTTTCAGTGTCCCGTCGGACAAGAAGGAGGAAGTGAAAGCCGCCTGGAACATCTTCATCAGTGAGGTAGAGGAAGAATTCCATGTGACCGACACCGCGATGGAATTTGCCATGGAGAGTGCCGAAGCCGAGGAAGTGCTTCCCAAGTCCGTCTCCACCCAACTCATCCGTTCGCTTCAGGCCTTGGACAACGGCATTCTTTCGATGTGTCAGGACGAGGAGATTGCCTGGCTTGTGGAAACGAGCAGCAATGTAGCCAGCGTGCAGTCATCCTCAGACGAAGTCGCCGTTGTAGCCAGTCAGCGTTCCAACGTGATGAGCAATCTCCGCAACATGGCCAACACGGTGAAGGCCCAGTTCCAACTTGCAGGTGCCGAGGTGGAGCAGAGCGATGGTTATCCCGCCTGGAAGATGAATCCCAACAGCAAGTTGACGAAGATTGTGGTGGATACCTATCATCAACTTTTCGGCAAAGCGCCTAAGGTTCTTGGCATCCATGCAGGTTTGGAATGCGGTCTTTTCTCCGAGCGCTATCCCAACATGGACATGGTATCATTCGGTCCGACGCTTCGCGGAGTCCACACCCCCGATGAGCGTCTTCTGATTCCTACAGTGCAAATGGTATGGGACCATCTGATCGAGATATTGAAGAACATTCCAGAGAAATAAGTCACCCGTCTCTCCAACAAAATGCCCCGGCACATAGTATCACTACTGTTGCCGGGGCTTTACCTTAATATAAAAAAACTACCTATTGAAATCCTTATATACCAAAATACAAAAAATTATATGCTGATTGATATCTATTTCACACTATTCATTTAAACGATGTGATTAAAACGTGTTTGTCATCTTATTGTCAGACATCCGGCATCCTGCTTGCAAAATGCCGATAGTTTTTCACATTGCAAATTTAGCAACAATTTTTGAATCTTCCAACACGCGACCTATATATTTGACGCAAAAAAGTCTATATTTCTTTCAATTTTCTTGTTATTTAAGAATTATTAACGGATTATCCCGGCTCAAGTAACTACTCAGTCATATGCCATGACTTCTTAGGAGGTGGGAACAGCACCTCCTAAGAAGTTATTCTTTCGATGAAATCTTTATCAGGGTTATCCTCAATCATTAACTGGTACAGCGTATCGAATTTTGACACCCCGTTTC
>JAEEGL015029631.1_pt1 | contig 13511 bp, 10 predicted proteins | sample 9134231 | NCBI WGS metagenome assembly JAEEGL01 (sample SAMN16246548, study PRJNA631951) | gut metagenome | biome: gut microbiome; feature: rumen; material: fiber-attached | host: Bos | place: Iran: Karaj | collected 2018-10
ATGCCATTGTATTCCGCTCTTGATGCGAGCTGCTCAAAGCCGCACGAATAATCCCCAGAAAGACCTGAAACATCCAGATCTGCAGATGACGTAAGAAGTTTTGCGGTGATGTAAACCGAGATGAGCTGATGATTCTCAAGCAAGGGCTTGTAGGCAATGCAGAAATTGACCAGTAACTCGGTCTTTCTATTGTCAGCCATCAAAACTATTTTCATCCGAAATCTCCCATTAAAGCGAATAAACAAATTGTACAGTAAAATGCAAATTTGAGCAACTATCTTTATAAAAAATCAACAATGAGAAAAACAAATTCCGGCATTATCCGAAACAGACGCGTTTTTCAGGCACTATCAGTTGGATCTGTTACTGTTTGAAGGCATATAATCGCCCAGAATCGGGTTGTCAGTAAACAGTGTCTTGGATGAGTCAACCTGCTCGTTAAAGTAAGCGGCCATGATCTTTTTTGCGATCTCGATAGTCGAAGCACCCCATTGGCCCTTCTCAACCACGAGAGCAACCGCAACTTCAGGATTATCCTTTGGGGCATAGCAAATGAACAGACCGTTCGAATACTCCTTACGTGAATCCTCGAATCCCGTCTCCGCTGTACCTGTCTTACATACCATCTGAACCGGATAGTTCTTAAACTGTTTCTGGGCTGATGAGTTCCAGCGGTATGTTCCGGTGAACACGCATCTCATGGCCGTTCTTACGGCAGTGATGTTCTCTTCTGCAATTCCAATGTCGACAGGTTCTTTCTGACCCTGGTAAAGGATCGATCCGTCACTTGCGACGACCTTATCGATCACATAAGGCGTGCAGAGCTTGTTTGTTGCTATTCCGCAAGTATATCTGCAAAGCTGAAGGATCGTGAAACAGTCATCGAACTGGCCGATAGAAGCCTGCGCTGTATTTGACGGGAACCATGTCTTATCGTAGATCGACTGACGGGTAAGTCTCTTATTCTCACGGCTGCTCATGACTCCGGATATCTCACCCGGAAGATCGATTCCGGACTTAACTCCAAGGCCGAACCTGTAAGCCATTGCCGATATGTTGTCGATACCCGTCCTCGTACCGAGGATCATGAAGTAGATATTGCAGGACTGTGCCATGGCCTCATTGAGCGTCATCAATCCGTGACCTTCATCAGGAAGCTCGAGGCATTTAAAGATCCAGCCGTCGCAGTCGTAAGGGCTGACACATATGAGTGAATTGCTCGTCGGGGTGATGTCACCGCTCTCTAATGCGGCAAGTGCAGTACAGGGCTTAAATGTGGAACCCGGAGCATACATCGACATGATCGCACGGTTCCACAAAGGGAGGTCTCCTGCCGTAATATCCTGGTATTCATCAACACCGAGATAGTACTTAACCTGTTCCTTCGCCTGTTCATCGCCGTAGTTGGCAAGGATAAAGTCATTCGGGTCATAGTTAGGGTAAGAAGCCATCGCTATAACGGCGCCCGTGTTAACATTCATCATAACGAATGCTCCGGCTGACGCGGTCTTGATACCGGAAGTATCATTCTCCCTCTGGGCAAGGATGTATTCCTTAAGCGCCTGGGTTCCGACTTCCTGTATGTGTGAATCGATGGTGAGATATACTGTCGCACCTTCCACCGGCTCAACTCCATAGCTCTGGGGAACAAAAAGGCCGTCCTCACCGTCCTTTGTCCAGATGCTGTAGGGCGTTATTCCGCTCTTGCCGTGAAGATATCTTTCCATCTGGGACTCGACGCCGGATTTTCCGACGACATCGTCACTCGTGTAGCCGAAAGGTGCAAGGTCAGAATATGTAACGCTTGAGATCTTACCTACATAGCCGAGGACATGGCTCGCATAAAGGGCTTCCGTCGAGTAATTTCTCGCATATTCCTTACCCGCAACGATACCCATGTAATGGTAATTCTGCTCTTCGAAGATTCTAATTAGCTCATCAGGAACATTAGTAGCGATCTTAACAGGTGTTCCTTTTACGAAAGCCCAGTTATCAGTAAATATCTGATATCTGATCCTTATGATCCTGTAAGCTTCTTCGATAGTGTAATTATTGTCGATATTGAATTTTTTTCGAAGATATAAGAAAAAGACATTAGGATCGGTCTTAACGTAATCATCAGAGAACGTAACGATAACGCCCGAAGCATAATCCTTGAGGTCAAAAAGGTTCGAATCGGACTGCCAGAGCCTTATCTTCTCTTCACTCTTAACAAATCTCGCCTTCGGATCCAAGACGAAATACTGGTCAAGGTCTGAAACGTCGATGCAGTAATACTGGTCGAAAAGATAACTCAGTTCAAGGCACAGCTCATTAAGTGACTCATCATCCAGATAAGCATTCGCGATCATTACGGTGTTGTATTCCGTACTCGAAGCCAGAAGAACTCCCTTGCTGTCGTAGATATCTCCTCTCGGAGCCTGTGAAGTATATTGCCTGATTACACCCGAGGAGCTCTCAGACAACGTCTTCTGGTAAGGCGAGAACTGGAGTTTGGTCGTCATGATAAGGATGATGACACCGAAAGTAACGAATATGGCCGCGAGGACCAGATATCTGTTGGTAAGGAAATTGAAGGCACGCTTTAAGAGAGAGCCTGCATCATTTCTGCCGCCCTTCTCAGCATTGTTATCAAATGCGCCATAGTCTTCGATCAGATTCCGAGCCATGTGCCTTCACCCTGTTTTTTTAATATTTCATCATTTTTCGAGTTGCCTTTGAAAGATACCGGACCCAGGAATCTCAAGAGCAGCATCAACGGTACTGCAGCAATAGCATTGAGCAGGAGCTGCGGAAGGAACGAATGGACCAGGAACGTCAAAGGCATATAAAGGCTTGATTCCGCGCCCGCAAGATTGCTCCATCCGTAAATGAGCAGGTATCCTGCCGTTTTGTAGCAGACTGTCGCGAAAATAACCGCTACGAACGAGAAAGGTATATTGCGGTGCATCCTCTTGGTAAAGAACGAAGCTCCGATGATCCCCACCGCAAAGAGCGTGAAAGCTCCCATAAAAGCCGTGACCCTGACGTCTCCGTCAAGACCGACGACCGCAGGCGGCGAGAAAACATCCCTTACGAGTCCGCAGATGAAACCGACGACAGCGCCGTCCCAAAATCCGTTAAAATATCCGGAGAGCACGACGAAAACAAACATCAGGTCAGCAGTCTGTCCCTTGAAGCTGAATGCATCCGGGAACGAGACCTGAATGGATGAGACCAGGATAATATAGACCGCATAGACCACGATCTTTCTTACTCTGGATCTGGTGTTTGCGTTGATCAGTCTCATATTTATGTACCCTGGGCAACAGTACTTTCTGCAGGTTCCTCTTCAACATAAGGGATCATGATGAACACATCTTCGAGTCTTCCGATCTGTGAATAGGGCTTTAATGTAGCCGTTACTTCGAGAGCATTTGAATAATCAACACTCTGGATAACGCCGATCGGAATACCTTCAGGGAAAAGACCGCCGTCACCCGAAGTAACGATCTCCATTCCCGGCTCAAGATGAACGTCAGGATCAATGTCCTTAACAAGGCAGAGGCCGTACCTTTTAAGCTCGGCATCGCCTATTACCATAAATGTCGCACCGTTAACGACGTTGACCTTGCCTGCTACGGCAAAGCCTTCGTGAAGGAGCGGAAGAACTCTGGATTCAGTGTCTGAAGTCTCTATAACTCGTCCGACAAGGTTCATCTCAACGTCAAGCACCGGGAAGGAATTACCCTCTTCGAGGACGATTCCGTCTGTAGAACCCGCATTAAGCCTGATCGTAGAGAACCATTCGTCAGATTCTCTCGAGAGGATGGAAGCACCGTAGATATCGTAATTACTGAACATATCCTTGATATGAAGGGCATCTTTAAGCTCTTCATAACGGAGTGCCGCTTCCTCGTTCTGGGTCAGCTGATATCTTAAGTCAGCGATCTGTGCCTTCAAAGCTTCGTTCTCTTCCCTGATCGCGATACCGTCAGTAATGGCGGACCAGAAATCCGACAAAGTATCGCCAGCCCTCTTTACAACGGACTGGGCCGGTGAACTTACAAGCTGAACAGGTTTTAAGAGCTTTTTGACAGGACTTCCCGGAAGCAGGCTCAGCACGGAAAACGCTGCTAATACAAGCAGAACGATAAGTGCTATGAACCATTTAGACTTCAAAAGTTTTTTCAAGAATACTCTCCCGACGTGTTAAGGGATCAGCCCTTCTTACCGCAGCAGTTCTTATACTTCTTGCCTGAACCGCAAGGGCACGGATCATTACGTCCGATATGCTCTGCGTGCGCCATGTTGCTCTCACGGTATTCACGTGTGATCTCGTTTCTCTTCTCTTCGGAGAGGATATTGTTCCATGCCTTGATGTTATAAAGCCAGTCAGCCTTTGCATCACGCATGTTGTAGTAAAGCTTCTCGTAATCGATATCGAGCTTGATCTGATAGTCATCATCGATCGCTTCCATATCAAGGGCATCAGCATTTGTGATACTTGTCTTGATACCGTCGATGAAGCCTACGAATACGTCCATTGAATCCTTGGGGAATTCAAGCTTATGAGCAAGCTCTGAAGCTGTGCCGCTAAGGAACTCGCCGTTATCGGGATATGCGCCTAAGATCTTCTCGTAAGCAACCTTTTCGAGCGCGTAATAACGGTTGATGTATTCCATATACTCCTGCTGATTGGATGCGTCCTCTGATTTGTCCATCCAGGTCTTGTAATAACTCATTTAAAGTCTCCTCCAAATTCAATATCAAAGCTTAGAAGCTACTGCCTTAAGGAATTCCTCGGTAGTAACAGTTTTCTTGTTGTCGCTATCAAGAAGATTATTGAGGTCGCCCGTGATGATGCCTTCCTCAATAGTCTCGATAGATGCCTTCTCGATCTTGTCGGCAAATGCCTCCAATTCGGGAAGCTCATCAAGCTGTGCTCTCTTCCTCAATGCTCCGGACCATGCGAAAAGCGTAGCCATGGGGTTTGTGGAAGTCTGCTCACCCTTGAGGTGTCTGTAATAATGACGTGTAACCGTACCGTGAGCAGCCTCATACTCGTAAACGCCCTTAGGTGAAACGAGAACAGATGTCATCATCGCAAGAGATCCGCAAGCGGAAGCGAGCATGTCGCTCATGACGTCACCGTCGTAATTCTTGAGCGCCCATACGAATCCGCCTGAAGAACGCATGACTCTTGCAACTGCATCATCGATAAGCGTGTAGAAATACGTGATGCCGGCTGCTTCGAACTTATCCTTGAACTCTGTGTCGTAGATATTCTGGAATATCTCCTTGAAACGGCCGTCATACTTCTTGGAAATTGTATCCTTCGTAGCGAACCAGAGGTCCTGCTTTGTATCCAAAGCATACTGGAAGCATGATGTTGCGAATGCCGCAATGGACTTGTCTGTGTTGTAAAGGCCCTGAACGACACCTGCATCGTTATATTCAAAGATCGTCTGGCTTTCCTGTCTGCCGTCGGGATATGTGATAACAAGATCTGCTCTTGCGGGACCGTCAACAAGGAACTCAGTGTCTCTGTAGACATCACCATACGCATGTCTTGCTATAGTGATCGGCTTTTCCCAGCAGGAAACGAAAGGCTTGATGCCCTTGACCAGGATGGGAGCTCTGAATACGGTACCGTCGAGGATCGCTCTGATCGTTCCGTTAGGGCTCTTCCACATGGTATGGAGGTTGTACTCTGTCATTCTCTGGGCATTCGGTGTGATGGTTGCGCACTTAACGGCAACACCAAGCTCGTTTGTCCTGTTGGCAGCATCGATGGTAACCTGGTCAGCGGTCTCGTCTCTGTGCTTCAGACCAAGGTCAAAATACTCGGTCTTGAGGTCAACGAAAGGCAGGATCACGATATCCTTGATCTGCTTCCAGATTATTCTTGTCATCTCATCCCCGTCCATCTCTACAAGCGGGGTCTTCATCTGAATCTTAGCCATAAGATCTCCATTCTTCTAAATAATACTAAAAGATTTTAAGTCATAAGCCCCACAACGTCAAATGCGACATTGGGTAAAAAACACACGAAAACGCACCAGTTAAGTGCCCGTTTTTGCCGATGCCTTTACAAGTATTATCTCAAGCGAATATCTCTCGTCTATCAGACCGTGCTTAAACTCGCTGTCAGAGTCAGAAGCGGCAAGATAAAGCGCTATCAATCCCTTCATGCTGAAATTATTCGATTGGCTTACGAGTTTCTTCGCCCTGAACTCATTCATTCCCGTCCGTTCGACCAGAACATATGCATTTCCGGCCTCTTTTGCCATTATCAATGCCTTTATATGGTTTGTTATTGATACTCTAATCCTTGGAAGCGGTTCCTTGTTAGCGATCAGCTTATCCAGTGTTCCCAAAGCGATCCGGGCATTTCCGCTGCCGCAGGCATCCATAATATCGAAGATCTTGCCGCTTAAGTCAGGCGGGCAGCAAAGTTCGACAATATCAGGCGTAACCTCCGAATAGCCCTTCCCCTGGCAGTAAAGCGTAAGCTTGTTTATCTCATTTACGAGCTCCATCATGTTGCCATTACATCTTGAAGCCATCGAATTAGCTGCATCAAAGCCGATCCTGATGCCTTCTTTGCCAAAGCGGTTAGCTATCCAGCCCGAGAGCTCGTCTTCCTCAAATCCGCTCATGGAAGCAACCGTTCCGTACTGAAGGAACGTCTTGAAAGCCTTCTTTCTGCTGTCTGCGGTCTCTTCGAAAAATACCACTACGACAGAAGACGGGATGTCTTTAAGTATCTCAACATCCCTGTCGGACAGCTCCCTGTTAGGAAGTCCGGACTGTTTGATAACGACAAGCCTTCTGGGCGACATCCACGGCGGCATCGAGATCAATTCCTCAAGCTTGCCCATGTCAAACTTGTCGCCTGTCCTTGTGTCAATGACGGCATAATCCATATCTTCAGCGCCTTCACCGAGGCAGGCCTTCTTAAGCATGGATACCGCGCCGTCGATCATGTAGTTCTCAGTGCCGTACATGAGCACGAGCCCTAAAGAATCAGACTCTTTATTGATCTTCGACAACATCTGACGGGAATTCAAGACTCCCTTGGGAAGCGCCTTTGGCTTTGCCATCCGCTATTGTCCTCCAAACAGTTCCGGATATCTGCTCCTGAAAAGGATATCCGTATCACAGTCCTCCGGCACACCGTCGATCCTTCCGATGGATCCGGTCTGCCACATAGTGTAATCGCCTTCATAAGTAGTTTGCTTAACATAGTGAGCGAGCCATACATCGTAACCTGCCGGTTCCCATATGATCTCAAGATAGTACTTGCTCGCATAAAGGATCGTTGAGTAACCGTTCTCCTGCATTATGCCGGCAAACTCATAGAACAGGTTGTTAATATCCACAATGCTCATCTTATATTTCTGGAAATGAGACCAGCTCTCCCAGTCAAAAGCCACGGGAAGATCCAGTTCTTTGCCTTCAAGAACCTTGAGCAGTTCATTCGCGTGCTCGTGGAGCATCTCGATCGTGCTGTCAGTCGAATAATAATATACGCCTATAAGAAGACCTGCAGCCTTAGCATCCTGATAGTACTGCTCGAACTTACGGTCTTCGCCCAGTTCGCCGTTGTTGTAGATCATGGCTCTGAGCATTACGAATTCACATCCTGCAGCCTTGACCTTATTGAAATCTATATCACCCTGATATCTGGAAACATCGATGCCGTAAGCAATATCAGGACCGGGATATCTTGCCATAAAGTCACTGTAAGCCAGCGTCTTGTGTTCGGAAGAATCTCCGCCGCCGCCCGTGTTGCTCGGAACATAAACCTTGACACTCATACTGCCTGTCTTGGTATTGCCCGCATCGTCAACCAGAGTAAGTTCAAGCGGATATGTGCCCGCAACCGTGGTATCGACTTCCCCGTTGACCTTAAGTTCCACATCAGAATCAGAGTCATCTATATAGCCGATATGACGGTGAACATCAAATTCTGAACCCTTCTCAACATAAGCCGTCTCAGGAAGATTGAGCCAGACGGGCGCAGTAGTATCCTGTGCAGGCGCTTCCATATGCGGGATAGACGGCGTAGGTGAAGGAGTCGGAGTCGGTGAATTAGTAGGTGTCGGTGAGACAGTAGGCTCCGGTGCCTTAGTTGTCTCAGTTACGGATTCACTGCTTGCAGCAACCGGTTCATCATCTTTCTTACACCCGGTAAACGAAGCGCAAACGACAGACACTGTCAAAGCAGCTACAACCAACATCCTGAATATCTTATTAATTTTTATGTGCATAAATAATTTGGTATTAATCCTGTCCGTTAATACTCTTTTCCTTTCCGAAAATCCCGATAACACATCGATTATAACAAAGATGGTCTGTTTTCTTATCCTGATTATGGGACAATTTAAGGCAAAGCCGTTACAGACGGGCAATTCATGAACAGTATCTGCAAGACACCTCTTGCTTTTATAAATGCTCGAAAATATAGTTCCCGGAAAGTATATTTTCTTGTCGGTCGTTTGCAGGGTTTTGCAGGCTCTCTTGTCGGTTATCAAAAAGAAATGATGACAATTTGCAGGTTTGATGCAGGTTTTGTCGGTTTTGCTGCCGGTTATTAAAGTCAATTTTGTTGGTGTCTTTTTACAAATTTACGGATACATAAGGAATTAACATATGACGATGCCTTTTTAACAATCGTTACTTATCGCAGCCCCGCTTGAACACAAAACACAGATCAGACGATTAAGTCAAGCCCGTAGCATTCGTAGAGTGTGCCGCGAGGCAGGCTTGACGGCTTAAGTCTGATCTGTAAAACAACAATAGCGGGGGTGCGATTGATCTGTCCAACCAAAAATCAATATTCCAGGATCACTGCCCCTTCAAGGTCTGTTCTGAAGACTTCGCAGCCATAGGATTCAAGGCGGTCTAAAGTGTCCGGCGAAGGGTGGCCATAAAAGTTGTTGGCGCCGACGGAGATTATTGCGGCAGAGGGCGAACAGGCTTCAATGAAACCCGTCGAGGATGAGTATTTTGAGCCGTGGTGAGCGACTTTGAGAAGGTCGCAATCGATATCGATGCCGGCATCAATCATGAGCTCTTCTGTTTTGGTGCTGATGTCGCCCGTGAAAAGGATCTTCTTGCCGTTTATATTCAGCATCAGGACAAGGCTTGAGTCGTTGCCGCCGTTGGCATCCACATACGGGTACAGGATATCGATGAAGGCTGAATCCGATAACTCGATCCTGTCTCCGGCTCTGATGCAGAATAGGTTGGAAAGATATGCCTGTCTGTCTGTTTTCGTGGACTCGAAAAACTCCTCAACGTCTTTGTCTTTAATGTCAGGTTCAGGGACATAGGCGGTCATGACCGTGCCGGCTCTTCCCTGCTCGCTCAAAGCGGCAATCCCGCCTGAATGGTCAACATCCCAGTGGCTCATTATGCTGATATCGACCTGACTGATGCCGTAATAATCCAGAAGATCGCTTACAGTGGAAGCTCCTTCTTCGTAAGTTCCTGCATCAATAAGGCATGTAAGCCCACTAGTGATTATCAGGCAGCAGTCACCTTGCCCGACGTCGGCAAAGACGATCTTATTCTCCGGTTTGATCACGAAGGAAAACACTTCCAAGCCCACTGATGCGGCAAGGATCAGCGCAGAGAGTTTAAGGAAAGCCCGTCTTACAAAGCACGGCGGGAGCATAAACAGAAACAGCGTTAATCCTGCAGCCAGAAGGAGCGGGGCTGATAAATGGACCGGCGGACTGCCGCCTGAACTTAAGGTGCTGCCTGTACCGATAACAGAATTCAGAAGTTTAAGACATGTAAGGAGCGGCGCAGATATGAATTCTGACAGGAATGGAAGCAATAAACACAGAAGGACGCAGGGCACAAAACAGGTGCAGGTCAATCCGGCCACAAAAGAGCCAGCTATCTGAACCGCAAGATGCAGCGGATCAGGTCTCATGGAGATGTCTGTCCAGAATGGGATCATGCCGAGCGTGGCGGCAATGGCGGGACTGACAAGAGATGGTATCTTCTCTCCAAGGCGGAGCTTCTTAAGTGCGCCCGAAATCTTCACCGTATATATTTTTATGGCAATGACGGCACAAAAGCTCATTTGGAATCCGGAAGACTGCGGGCAGAACGGGTCGGACACCGTCATGACTATTGAAGCAAGGCTTAAGGCAGATACCCAGTCCCTGTCAGCGAAGCAGCATATGCTCATGAAGGCGGCCCTTGTGACGGAATCGCTCCAGCCTGTAAGACAGCCTGTCAGGATGCAGAACAGGATGTGGATGGCGAAGGCTTTTCGACGCTTGACCTTAAGTGCATTGAGAACAGCGGGAAGGCATGCCAGAAAGCCCGTAAAGTGCGTGCCGGATACCGCCAGGAGATGCGAGCAGCAAGATATTTGGAAATCGCGGTTTACACGGTCAGGCACAAGGGATCTGTCACCTACGCAAACAGCCGCAGCCAATGCCTTGTATGTTTCGTCGAATGAACCTGATACTGCATTAAGGACATCTCTTCTCATTAAAAAGAAGAATCTTTGCAAGACACCTGAAATACAGGATGGGAAACCGGCTTTGCTTATCACTTCGAACCGGTCGCATCTTATTACATACAGAATTCCACGGGATCTTAAGTAATCACGGTAATCCAATTCGCCGGGATTGCCGGCTTTCGAAGGCTCTTTTAGTTTTCCGTGAATGAGAAGCTGATCGCCCGGATTAATATCCGCAAAGCCTTCGATATCCTTGTAACAGGTGATTTTCGAGAGTGCCCCGCTCTCCAGTCTGACTGTAAGGTCAACCTTGCCGGAAAGATCAAAGGAGATCCTTGTTGCCGTACAGATATATTCATTGTTTGAAGACGGTTCTGTATATGCGTTAAGCCTTGTGCTGATAAACATTCCTAAATAGACAAGAACAAGACTGAACAATAAGGCAAGCACCGTCATGTTAACCTTGAAGAATAAGGGCTTTCGGGATTTGAGACAAAACAGCACAAAAGCGGTTAACACGGCCGCTGATAAAAGGAATGCAGGCAGCACGGATGCAAAATGGCAGCTAAGGAAACTGCACAGAAGAATGAGGAGTGCGGGCGCTAAAGAAGGTCTTTTCGAGAACGCGGCAAAAAGCTGTTTGAAGCCGGCATCAATTAATCGCATTCTATAAAGAAAACGGTCCTGGAGATGCAAAAAATCAGTATTCTTATACGTTTTGCCATAAAAGTCCTTCATGTTAAAATTCTAAGTGGGTTCTTTGTCGGTTTTAGTCTCAATTTTCATACAAATACCGACAAATAAACCGACAAAAACGACAAGCTGAACATTATAAACAGAGTTATAAACATGGCTATCAATTACGGAAAGATCAGATATCTAAAGACGTGCGCATCGATCAAGGATCTGCCTGACGGGGATCTGCCGGAGATCGTTCTTGCGGGAAGGTCCAATGTAGGCAAGTCTTCCCTGGTAAACGCGCTGGGAAGCAACAGAAAGCTTGCCAGGGTATCGCAGACTCCCGGAAAGACACAGCAGATCATTTATTTTGACATGGACGGCCAGGCAATACTTGCCGACCTTCCGGGTTACGGCTTCTCAAAGGCGTCGAAGGACAAGTCAAAGGGCTTCTCCGAATTGTGCGACAACTATTTCAGGGTAAGGACAGGCATTGATCTCGTTCTTATGCTCATTGATATCAGGCACGAGCCGTCAAATGACGACATCGGAATGCTCAATTTCTTAAACAGTGCCGGTCTTCCCTATTTTCTCGTTTTCACGAAGTGCGATAAGCTGTCTGCACAACAGGTAAGGAAGCAGCTTCAGATGATGTCAAAATATCTTGATTTTGCTGAAGATGCCCGTGTTTTCGCGGTTTCCAGCAGCGAGACCAATCCTCAGAAATCAGGATTAAATGATTTGAAGCAGGCGCTCTCTGATGAGATTTGCAAATTATGAACAATCTTTCTATTACTTTTCGTGCAAATTTTTGTAATAGAGTGCTTTGAAATATTTTATTACTTGGATATCATTTAATTAGTTTCTTTCAGGGGGATATTTGATGCCATGAGCGACTTGTATGTCAATACAGGCTATAAGGAAACATATTTGGCACCTTTCGGCCCCATCGGCATTATTTCACATACTTCCAACAAAGAATTCGTCAAGAAGGTCTCAGAGGTGCTGTCTGCCAAGAGGAAGATCCGTGCCCAAAGACCCGGAAATAAATATGCGAACGATCCCGGCTATTCACGTGAAAGTTTCATTATGGATTCTGAGCTTGTCAGATTCCAGACCGGCGAGGGCAAGTTCGCCATCGGCGAGAGCGTCAGAGGTCATGACATCTATGTCATCACGGACGTTTTATCCCGCAGTCTTGAATTAAATCTCATCGAAGATACACATGTCATCTCCCCCGATGACCAGTATATTGATCTTTTGAGGATCTTGTCCGTTCTTAAGGGCAAGGCTAAGAGAGTCAATGTCATCATGCCTTTTGTTTATGAAGGCAGGCGCGAGAAGTTAGACTCCCACAGAGAATCCTACGATTGTGCCGACATGCTCAAGAAGCTCTATAAGCTCGGTGTGTCCAACCTCATCATTTTCGATCCTCACGACGAGAGGATCGCGAATGCGGTACCCCTTATGTCAATAGAGATGCCGCGCTGCCAGTTCAAGATGACGTCCACACTCTTGAACCGTTTTGGCTCCATCAAGATGGATAAAGACTATACGCTCGTGGTAAGCCCTGATGAGACAGGAATATCGCGAGCAATTTTTTACTCTTCGCACCTTAACCTCCCCCTGGCCTTCTTCTACCGTTACTACTACAACAAGGACGGCGAGGTAGTTAAGGGCTTCAAGTATCTGGGTGATGATGTCGACGGCAAGGATATCCTTCTTATCGATGACATGATCAATTCAGGTGAGACGATGCTCCGTACGGCTGCGAAGCTCAAAGCCTACGGCGCTAGGGACATTTACTGTCTTGCACCGTTCGGACTCTTTACCGACGGGCTCGAGGTTTTCGACAGGGCTTATGAGGAAGGAACTTTCAAGTGCATCTGCACAACGAACCTTATCTATGCTCCCGACGGCCTCAAATCGCGCGAATGGTATCTGGCGGCAGACATGGTACCGTACGTTGCAAGGATCATAGACGCACTTAATTCTGATGAATCCATCTACGACCTTATCAACTCGACGGCAAGATTGCAGGATCTTGCGAGCCAGATAAGGATAGGAGAAGTTTTCGATGAATTTAATGAGATATAAAGAAACCAATCAAGGCATGAAAGGCAGGCTGCAATTATGACATCAGCATCTGACGAAAAAGCTTATTCCCGCTACGACCAATACGGCGACAACCCCATGGCGCCGGTAGGACCCATAGGTCTTATTGCTCTCAGAGGAAGTGAGGACTTCACATCGAAGGTCAACTTCTACCTCAATAAGAGACGTAACGAATACCAGAAAGAGCAGATCGTTAACACCTACCCCGGATTCTTCAGAGAGGATTATACAATCCCCGTTGAGAACGCAA
>JAEEGL015056263.1_pt1 | contig 13511 bp, 29 predicted proteins | sample 9134231 | NCBI WGS metagenome assembly JAEEGL01 (sample SAMN16246548, study PRJNA631951) | gut metagenome | biome: gut microbiome; feature: rumen; material: fiber-attached | host: Bos | place: Iran: Karaj | collected 2018-10
CATTTTTATTTGTCGCCGCAGGATTATATTTTACAATCTCCATCAACTTGTTTGTGTTTATTTTTTTCATCTTTTCTGCTTCTTTTATTTGCAGCTATTGTTGTTCTTTAGACCCTCCTGCGTTTGCGATAATATCGTTCAAACGGTTTTGATCTTTTACAATATTTCGTGCTTTTTTAATATACGGATTAAGGTTACTGATTACAAAATTATCGTCATATGGCGTTATAGAAGAATTAACAACATCCCCCTCCTTTGGATTGCCTGGAGCTATTGCAGCATCTCCACTTGGATTTCCGGTAACTTCTTGACCTTGAATCTTACTTCCAGTAGGTCCGTATGATATAGTACCGTCAGAGTTTACATTAAAGTTATATTTTCCTGGTGAATATTTTTGTAAGAATTTCATCGGACCATATGGACTTTTACCCCCTTCGGCAACGGCAACGCCCTATCTGTCACTAAACTCTGCAGCAACGTCTTTAGACTTAGCAACAGCTTCTTGCTGTCTGTTGTACATGGCTATATTATCGTTTGTGAGCTTAGTGATTCTTTCTATCTCGTCTGAGTTATCACCCCAACCAAATAGACTACCAAGACCTCCGAGAAGTAGTCCTACTCCTGCACCAAGTGCAGTACCTAAAGGACCTCCAATACTTCCAAGAGCACTCATCGAACCGAGCATTCCTCCAAGAGATGCGCCAGTACCAATTGCGTTCATACCAAATCCAAGTTGTTTAGACCTAGCGTTTGCCTTCTCGTACGCTAACTCTTGTCCAGCATTTACGCCGTTGTAGTTTGTATAGGAGTTGCCCATATCGGTAGTTATATGCTACCTACCAACATTTGCTAGCATATCAGATGCGCTTCTATGGTCTCCAAATCCTGCAATTTGATTAGCCATTGTATAAGCACCCAGAGCCGTTCCTACCGCACCCATTGCTGTACCAAGTGTAGATGACGCTCCTGATTTAGCACCTTGTTGTGCCAATTGGTTTTGTAACTAGCTTTCAATACCTCCCCAATGAGAAATGGCCTCGGTGGCCGAAGATTGTATTGCTGCGTCTGTAGCACCTGTTACTGCTGCAGCACGGGATCCTAATCCAGCAATTGCAGACGACATTGCACTTTTTGTTGCGTTTGCCATAGAGTTGGCTGCGCCTTTCAAAAAAGATCCGCCGGTAGATTGAAATCCGGGTACTGTCATTTGCGGAACTGTAGACGCCGGTGTACTCGGTAAGGGTTGTGACGGCAGTGGAGAAGTACCTCCTGGGCCAATAGCGCTTGTTGCAGTAGTTCCTACTGTGGTGGCTGCTTTATTGCCACTTTTTATTATCTCCGTAACATACGGAGTCTGCTGCTAAATATATCCCAATGCGTTTGGTAAAGCGCTCTTTCTAATAGCCTGCGTTTCAGGCTCAAGACTCATATTCTGCTCTGTATCAAATCTAGCACTACCTATCCCGCGTCCAGGCTAATAACCTAAATCTATAGGTTTCATTGTACCTAATGCGTATTTAGGTAATCTTTTATATAAATGTCTTTTATTCTTTTTCATATCAACTATAAGATTGTCTGAACTTTGTTATTACGTGAGATATTGTAGTATATTCTGTTGGAGTATCATAGTTCATATTTACTCTCATCCACTTACCTCTTAATCTATTGCCCCAGTCTCCATTACCGAATCTAGGTATGTTGTATATAATATTACCTTCTCTATCGGTATACGCTTGTATTGTATTCGTTGTACTGTTTATGTCTGTTTCAAAAGATAAACTTCCATTTGTTCCTAAGGAATCTTCAAAATATGTGGTTTCATCTTCTCTGTTTGTTGACAACCAACCTTTTCTCTTCATAGGAACAAGCTGTTGGGAATCAAATACCTTTGTGGTAGACGATGCGTGATTTACTACAAAATCTATCTACATAGGACTCATAAACTCTGTGTCTGACTTCAAGTAATTGTATCTTGTTATAATGTCTTTAGAGCCATCGTTGATATATCCGTATATGTGGTTCTGTATAGATATAATATCTTCATAGTTTCTATTATATACGGATGTAGCCATTTTATGTTTTAGGTTAAATACAATCTACTCGCCATCGTTAAAACATTTGCACAACAACTCGTTATTTTGTAAATCATAATCTACTCTTGGTATGTTTTCTGAGATCTTTGCGTTTATAATGTTCTATACATTCAGCGTCTCTCCAAGATTTACACATTCGTTTGAATTACCACCAACAACTGCTCTATTATTCACATCTACCCAGTATACACCGTTCTCTGCACATGTTGCACAATAGTCAAATGGACGCATACCGTATTTAGTACTTATGTAGTCATTACGCGAAAGAATACCTGCTTGTCCAAGCATGATGGTATTGCCATTTGTATCGTTTATAAGGGAACGTTCGTTCACACTAAACTTACCAAACGCTGTATCCTACCAATAGTACAACGTATTCTTATCTGTGAGCAGATTGGTTACCTCTCCATACTTAGGATCAACATCAATATATGCAGCAGGTTTAAATATCACAAAGTTGTCTACATATTCTCCGTTTGTTTTAGGTTCTGAATAGTATGTACGCTGTTTGAAGTTGTTATCTTCAGCCTTCTCTACAACAAGTGTAAATACGTCATTGGATTCATCGTTTGCAGAATATATCTGGTTGTATTGATGTACAGGTCTATCTTGTGTGGTAACACCGTCTATAGATCCGGGTTCAGTCATTAGATTGGCACTGTTAGTATTCATCAAATTCATACCGTAGTCGAAGAACGTGTTTACCTTTGACTCCATCGGCACATAATTGGTTATCTGCATAGATTGCAATGTATCGTATGACATAAAATCGTATGTCTTGTACATTGTAGATATTTCCTACGGCGTTATATAGATGTCTCCGTCAAACACTGTCATTGTTGTATTCTTTACCGGCTGATCATTATATGTATAATTATGAACAACCCTGTATCCAAGAAGAGAATTGTCATTGGGATCTCTATTTTCTTCTAGCTTAAAAAAGTTACCAAAACCAAAATACTATATAAATTCATCTGGCTCATTCTATACAGTGCTTATCTGATGCTATATATTGCATATGGCAGTCTAACATCCGGATTTATAGCTCGATTTTAGTGCATTTTGATCACTGTTATCTACAGTCATCACAAAACATGATGTGCCTGGACCAATCCAACCTCTGCGTTCTCCAAAACCAACGTCTGTTGTATGACCGTGGAAAAAATCACTATTCCTATTTTTTACGTACGGTCCATCTTCATATGGAGTCGTATCTCCACTTAAAAACTGAGCAGACGACATGTCTTCTGCATTTGGCTGATTATCGTCGTATGAAATTTTATTGTCGTATAGAGCGAAGGATATCCAATTATTAAATACAAACTGGTCTATATTTGTCTCAAACTGTTTATACTTTTTTATACCTCCGCCGCTAACTGTTGCACCGTCAAGTTGTAGATTAGAAAATCCGTCAAACCACTATGGCAGTTTAACGTCTTTTATTGATTTTATGTCTAATTCATCAGGACCGTTGTACAATGGTCGATAATGATACAGTGGAAATACTAATTTTTGATTTGTTTTAGAATCAGCTGTCTATAATATAGACCATCTATATATATGTCCATAATCAACAAAACCAGGAATATCAAATTCGTAATTCTCTGTGTAATCCGCACTGCTACCAATAAGATACGGTTCAAAATGTGTTTGTATTCCGCCAAGTTGTGAACTTATAGAAGTATTATACGCGGATGATGAATCGCCGTCTGAAGATATACTGCATGTATATAATTTAGAAAGAACCATCGTATTTTGTTTCAACACAGACAATACGTCATCTCTTCTAAAATCTATTTCTGACGAGAAAATCTAAAACAAATTTATATTGTCAAAAGAATGCGCTATAAAACGATTTCGTGCCGGTATTGCTGGCCTCAATGTTTTTGTGTTGGTTATAAAGTCGTAATCTACTTTATAAATACTGTCTGGATCAGAACCACTGCTTGTAAAATACATTCCCGGGCCAATAGATACGTCGTCAGACCATAAAAATCCCGATGGATAATAAGGAGAATCTTTTTTTACACCATCTGGAACAGCGTGATTATTTATAACGTCGCCACTATTTTGAATTTGTGTGTTGTACAAACTCTATTTTACAGGCCTTGCCAACGCAACCTATAGCAGTGTTTTTTGGTATATAGATTTTGAAGACCTTCTTACGATCTAACACCCAATAATACCTTCCACGTTTGGCTGCGGCAATGTTATATTTACACCGTATATGTTTGCAACAAGTTTTTGGTTATCTATCCGAGCAATCGGAATTGTGGCTCCAGAACCTGCTGATGAAATGTTTATCTTTGGTACAGAAACACCAGATGTTATTTCGTGCACGTTAGAGTGCCTTCCATATTTATCATAGTATACAATACCGTAAACGTAGTCTTCTCCTCGTCTTAACGATCTTAACAGGCTAGATGTAAATATATCGTTATACGAATTCTTTATAATATTGCTATTAACACCTCTATCTGCAAAATAATTTAAAATGTCAGTATCTGTGAAAGCATCTGTACTATGTGTTGGGATACCGTCTATAGAGTTTGATATGATTACATTTTTTCTTATAGTTTGAACATTACCACCTGTAAAAGAGTCTATGTTTATAATAGTATCGTCTTTCACATTGGCAGCAAACATGTATTGCTGGTTCTATTCTATGACCTTTGGTATAATAACCATTCCGGACATAGCAGCAAACTCTTGCATTGTCAGCTCTTGCAACGGTGTAGTACCAACATCGTTAAAAGAAAACGAAGTAACACCTGCGGTTTTTGTATCAACGTCGCCGTCATATATCAAAGCAACGTTTGCATCTTCTCCAGGAACTATATATGACAATCTGTAAATCTACAATCTGTTGTATGCAGAATAATCGTCGGTGTGTTGTATTTTTAATGTAAACCCGACAGATGTTGTTGTATCTTGAGCATTACCTGTCTCTTTAGAACGATTGCCATCTATGACTTGTATCTTGTTTGTAAGAGGAGCAAGCTGGGTTGTAGTACCAAACTTATTGTAATATCTGTACGTATATTGAACCTGCGACGTTTTTAAAGATCCGTCTATTTTATTTTCGATATACACAGGATATATTGGAAGTATTCTATTGTTTATGAAATAATCCACCTCTTGTTTACCAGAATAAGGGCCTGAGTTATCGTCAATACGTATCTCTATAATAGGATATACGCCCGTTGCAATATAAAGCTTTATTACGCCCTCCAACTCTTGATATGCCACTGTTGACACAGCTTCTACGTCTTGTATGTCGCAATACCACCACAAAGTAAATCCGGATGTATATGGATTTGGCTGTTCTGTCTAGTCGTTTATTCCAGGATTATTGTTAATCTTTGCTCTATATACACATAACTAATTATTATCGTTTATGGTTACTACTACGGCAATTTCTCCAATACTATCTGAGCCAAGAAATCTACCAACAACTCCATTGTTGTGCTTCTCTTCAATGCCTGCCGGCACAGGAGTAACAGCCCCTTCGTGTACTGACGAAAAGTTGTTAGTAGAGCTATTGTTTATAGAATCATTCTTCGTTATACGAACATTCTTCGCATATACATACTGCTAATTATCTAAGTGATCGTATGCAGTATCAGAATTCATCCCTTTCACAAAAGCGTTTATCTGTGAATTGTTTTCATTAATAACCATTGTAGTAATCGTCGTAAATTAGTTCTCTCTTGTTTATATCCTTATAGAACGTATCACCAGACTCAAATTCTGGCATCAATCTGTTCCATTCGCTCTGGATACCTCTCATTTCATCCGCAGTAGGCATCATTGCTTCTGCATATGCTTGGTTACGATAGAAGTTCCACTGCTATTGTATATACGTATACATGTTCTATCCAGCATTTACACCTTTACCTCCAAGCGTACCTTTCATCCACTTAGCGAACGAAAGTTTCATTACAACATACCAGTATATAGCTTCTTGATATGATGTCAAGTCTGGGATAAGAGGATATCCGCGTTCATCTACAGCAATAGCTTTGTATGCAAGCTTTATAAAACCTTTAGATTTATTTGTAACCAGCCATCCGGGTTTAATAAAATATTCAGCCTTGTGATTACTATTTATAACAGCCTTCTCAAAATACTTCATGTTGTTCTGTGTATAGAACTATGACTGTGAAGTAATCGCTTTATATCGCATTGGCTGATGTGGTTCTACAGGTTTATTATGCTTCTTATTAGGCTCTCTAAATATACTAGTAGTAACTGTCATAGGGGTCCACGGCCCTTTTGGAGATTCTGAAAAAGCCACTCCATCTAATACTACTAAGTCGTCAGGAAGTGGGACTTGATTGTCTTGTATTGGTAAGAGAGGGAACTCTTCAGTTCCGCCCTCCTTTCTGATATACTGCATAGGAGCACCAATCTTGTCCACGGCTTCAAATATCCACTCTTTTATGTCTGAGGTTCTGTTTCTTACCTCTGTGGAATCTAAATCAGCCATGATCTTTGCAATGACTGATTCACACCTTGTATAGTTGTATATCATTTATATCTATATAATCGTGTTTATTAAATATTAACTGAGCTAGTTTTCTTTTGTTTTGTCTTACCAGATTTAGTTGATATTTATATCTATCTGGGAACGTTCTTGGTATCTTAGACCAGTATAATCTAAACTTATATCCGTCAGAATGTTCGTTTAAGTGGTATATCTTTTTATTGTATTCTTTGCTAGCTCTATAATCTACAGACAGGGATTTTTGTGTTAATGATTTAGGCATATATTTACCAACCTAAATAAAACCTAGCCCGTAAGGCATTTTAAAGCCTTCTGAGCGTTCCAACACGTGTTCTAGGATTACTTTACACATCTCGTCTAAAATCGTCCTAAACAGGCTGTAATCGACCTCTACGGGCATTGTACGGTACATATCCCTGAATGTGTAAGATTTCTTACTCTTCATCGTCTTGTGGTCCGTGTGGTTTTACACTAGCCAGTGTAGCATTATTGCTATCGTCACTCGGCCTATTAAGCATAAACGGTAACTCGTTCTTCATTATACGTTCTTTGATAGGTGGTACCATCCATGCTGGATATAATACATCATCCTCATCCTCTACGTCGTCATCGTCGTCATCGTCTATTTCGTTTTCATACAACGCGAGTACGTAGATATAATCTAACTCGTCTCCGTCCACAAGTCCCTAAACGTAAACATGACCGTCGTCTTTATAATACGCGGTCATATCTCCAAATGTATACTTTCTATGATAGTTATAATGGCGTCTAATATGGTTCATGTATTGAATGTTTTCGCCATCTTGATCGTGTATTGCAAGTACGCTACTTTCTGCGTTGTTCAATACATCTAACCCAGCTACTTCAGCGAGAGTTTGTTTGGTTCTCTTTGTGTTTTTAGGCCAGTGTGGATCTTCGCTAAGATCACCAGGTCTCTCTAATTCCATTGGGCCTGTTTCTTTTCTCTCAATAAACTCTTCGTCTATAAGGTCTTCCCAATCAAGTCTACCTAGTCTAGCAAGCTCCTTCTTCCTGTCCTTTTCTTCTTTCCATATCTGACGAGCATACGCCTTTATCCACGAATGAATCTAAGCTCTAGAAAGATCCTCACTCTCGCTTATGTAGTTGTTTCTAACTAAAAGAAGTATATCATCTGTTATTTCTTTAAGTGAAATTTTCTTCATTTTTTATTAGTTGATTCTACTATTCTTACATCTTCACTGTTTAACAGATCGTTTGTGTTTACTATTTCGTACTTATATTTAGTTACTTTTTTAAAGTCCAATGTAAGTAAACGCCAAAGGAAACACTTCTTGTTCTTATACTCTCTGTTTGAGTATATATACAAATACTGGGTATTTTGTAGATCTATACCTATATTCACAGTATCTTTCCCTATTGTATAGTGTACAGTAGTAAGATCGTTATACTTAATACTATCGTTGTATGTAGTATCTTTTAGAATTTCTATTAGATCCCCCTATACCCCCTTACTCTCATTAACGGATAAAACCTACTTTTGAGTTGCGGCAGTGTTTATTTGTTTTGATTTAATCTTCAATTCTTTACGTACACTATCTATATTTTGCAGCAATTTATCGTTCTGCTGCTGTAGCGATTCGATGTCTAGCCTTAAAACATTATTAGCCTACTAGGATCCGGCTAGCGAACCCTAATAGGCCTCAATGTTATTCTAAGCCATTTCTAGGCTTTCTGACAGCTTTTTATTCTGTTTGCCAAGAGTTATCCCCCAAGCAAGTAAAAGTCCAACAGAGAGGCCTAAAACGGCCTTAAACAGGCTTTTCCAATTCGCTACTATCCAATTTATTATTGTTAGTATGCTCATCGTTTATTTCAATTTCCATTCCTATATGATCTTCACCTTTCTTTTTTAGGAACTTTCCTAATGCTCTCCAAGGTCCTTTTGGATCAAGTGTGTTCAAGTTTTCAAGTATAGACCAGAGTTCTGTAAGACCTATTATTATAGTAGTACCTCCGGTTAATACAAATACTCCATCACTACCGAGCACTGCAAATTCCAGTAAACGAGCTAGGGATAGTATTGTAAGCTCATCTAATATTTTGGTTATTGTCCCCTTCCAATTCTTATGACTTTCTATTTTTCTCTTGAATTTACAAGCGACTTTTATGCCATAAAACATATCAACCGCCGTAAATACAAAACAAGTGGCCAGTAATAATGCAATTGGAGAATAAAATGCGGTGAGAAAACTTCCTGCAGCTATAGCTACTTTACCCCACCAGGTTCCTAACGAGAACCCGTCAAGCATTCTTCCGATTGATTGTATTATTGGTAACATAGTTAGTCTCCCTCATACCAGTTTGTTATAGGACTTACGTCTATGTCTATAACAGTACTGTCGTTTCTATTAATGTGAATGTTGTCATCACTATACGATCCGGCTATAACATACACATCTTTTAAAGGTTCTAGATCTGAGCTGTTGTTTATTTCAATCTGAACAGATTCGTCGGTAGCATCTTCTGAATCATTAACAAGCTCGAATATGTTATTATAATTTGTTGTAACCGTACGAAGTTGATTTTTGTATCCAGCATCAGAAATCTTAGCGATAACGATAAGCTGGTACACACCTTCATGAAGCTGAGCTTCAGCTGGGAAATCCACAATCTTTACTCTGGGATCGGTAGTACTTATGACTGGAGCGAAGTATTCTGTAATATTTACATCGCGTATAGACAAACACTTGTTCCAATCTGGGCGTAAACCAAACCCTTGATACATGTTGTGTACAAACGCACGGTATCTTCCGTATCCTGTAGAATGTATATTATATCTGCAAGGTTCAAATTCGTGAACAAACGGTTCAATAGGAAATCTGCCGATGAATCTATTCTTTTTTATAAACTCATTCTCAATCTTTTCTTTGAGCGTAGTGTTTATAAAAATAGCGCGCATAGATTGAATATTAGCAAAATCTTCAGATTCGTTTAACTTAAGCTGAATTTTCAACCTAATGTCGTTGCCTTTTCTTATCTTCGTCATTTCCATAGTTGTAAAAATAAAAAAGCCGGAATGGGCGTAGCCCACCCCAGCTTAGTTAATTTTATCATCAAGCAATAAATGCCGTTACGATTGCACGAAGAGAATCGAGTGCGCTAGATGCAGCAACTGCGCTCTGACCAGAGCCAGAAGCAGGAGTATAAACACCATAAAGCTCGATGGCTTCCTTAGTGCGACGCTGCAGATCATCAGCAGTACGATACAGACGCTCAAACTCAATTGTAGTAACTGAGTACTTGTTAGCGAGAACAGTCTGCATCTCAGGCTGGATGATTGGCCAAGTACCTTCGCCGTGGTTCAGGATGCCCTGGTAACCCATTGCAGTAGCCTCACGATCGCGAACGAGTTTAGAGGAAGCAACGTAAGTCTTTCCAGGAACCTTATAGATAGCGGCACCGCTTGGGAAGTTCTTGTTTAGAGACTCCCAACCTTCGGCAGCAGGATCGGTCCAATAAATGTTTGCATTGAAGCGAACCTTAGCATACCAGTTCAAACTATTTACACTATTGTCGTCAGTATACTTCATTGCCTCGAGCTGGATTCCTGTACCGGATGAACTAGAAGCAAATGAACTAAATGCGCCAGAAGATGTAGTAATATTACCCTGGGTAGCAACAACACGAGCACGCTTGTACTCCTTATTGATCATTTTTGTAATATTCTCAGCAATCTTAGCCTTTGTATCACCAGCTTCTGTAACATACTCATAAGACTCAGTCCACTTGCGGAAGCGAGTTGGCAGATCTTTAAAAGTAAGGCGTACAATGATGCGCTTACCAGCAGGAGCTGCGTTAGAACTTCCTACAATATCGGTCAGAGAATTAAAGTCGATGTATACTTTATCCTCAGTATCTGCCTGATAGTCCTGAGAGGCAACATTCTTAATGCTGTCTACCGTGATTGTGTTAGACCACTTTACTACAGGATTGTATGTAGTAGCGCCGGTAGAAGGATTTACCTGTACGGCGTTCTTATTTGTAACGATACCAATGCGCATGGTGTTATAGTAACCAGCGTTTGTCGAAGTAAGATACGGGAATGTGGACGTGCTGTCAGAAGCAGCTTTAGCCTCATCCATTGTAATAACAACCCACTTACCAGCATCTGAAGAAGGGGTATCGATATCTGAAGCAGCAGCAGGAGCTGCGCTCAAAACAGTGCCTGCAGCAAGATTGCTAATCAGCACAGTATTTACGTATGTAATCATATTATTAAATTAATTTTTTCTACTCCCCCTATATTTCAATGTCTAGACCTAACTAGCTGGGGTTTCCACGTTAAAATTATTCTTGTGTGAGTACTTCTTGGGTGAGCGTTTTGTAGCGCGGATCCGATTGATTCTCAACGTACATCTGCGCGGCAATCTTTATAATCTCTGCCCATATATTATCATCAAAATCATCGTACTCAGTATATGGATTTTGATTTGTTATTTCAGTAGGAACCTTAAGGTAACCTAAAGTATATCTATGTATCTTATATTTTTTGTCGGTCAACAACTTGAAGCCGTCCTTTGTTCTTACACGTAAAGGCCTAGCTCTGTGATAACGGTAATGGAAGTCTGTAAGAGAGTTATTGACTCTATACATAAAGTTATCTGCTGTACATTCAAATACACATGTATCCATAAGATGCCCTCCTTCACTATCAGAGATGACAACATCTTCGTTTAAAACGTACAACATGTCCTCTGGATATGTATAAGGATATACATCGTAATCATAGTGGCTTTCTGTATCTATCGCAGGTACATCAACATAATATGGATGCCCACCTTGTGTACCGGCCTGTATCTTTTTTGTATCTACAGGAATGTCTACCTCGCGCAGCAAATTGATTAAGTCTCTAGTTCTTTTCTCATTCTGTTCGTAAGATGTTCTTTTTGGAGCATTTCCGTTGAATCGATCTTTTACAAACTTCATTACAGCTTGATTAATCCAATATATAGAATCATCTGTGACCGGCTTTTCTAAGATATTATCGAGCTTGTTTATCTCAAGCTCAAAAGCGGCTATTAAATCTATACATCTCATAATCAATCTTCTTCGTTATTCCGTCTCCTGTTGTTTTCCTTTTGCTACTGTCTAGCTGCTTCTTGCATCTATTTCTTTCTAGCTTCTGCGCCGGCAACGTACTGCACATACAAATCAACTGCACCGCTTATTAGATCGTCGAACACGTCCATGGGCAATTCGCATGGCGTAGATGTCATTAGGTCGAAGTGAGCGGGTTCTTTGTAGAACAGAACTTTAATCCCGAGCGGAGTAGTATATTGATCATATATTACTGTAATTGACGGTCTCTAGTAGTTTTGTCTTTCCTAAGAAACATTAACCCTTATTCGGCAAGGCATCTAAAAATCATGATCCGGAATTGTTAATTCAAAAACAGACCCATCCGTTGCGTTATTTTTTATAAAGTCTACAGCGGATTGACCGATATATGTCACCATCTACGCTTCAGTAAAAGAAGCAATGCCATGGTTTAAAGTAAACGGAATAATAGCTCCTGTATTCTCACCAACAACAGTAAAATCTGCTTCTGGTGCATTAGGTATATCTCTAGAACGATCTTGAAACGTATATATATTGTTTCCTGTTGGAATGGAAAATGTCTGTTTTTTGCTTAACACTGCAGCAGGATGTCTTAATATACGCAAACTATTATGAGGAGTCTCTATAAGCTTCCACACATCATTTTGCGACACCAGTTCATTGGGAACAATTCGTATTTTATAATTGTTTCCTACAGTTGAACTTTTAAAACTAAACATTTCTGTTACATTTGAAACGCTGCGAACGTACATATAAAACGTTTCTGGCAAAGGATATATAATAGATCTACCTGTGTCCATTATAACTCCATTAGGATCCTCTATAGCACTATCTGTCATGTCTATTGCACCTTCGTCGGCCTTAATTTCTACGTCGTCTAACATAGCCTAAAGGACTGCTTCTACGTGTGCAGAAAGCTTTGTGCCAGAAGGGATTTGGTCAAGACTTCTATAGATATCGTGCACATATTTATCCTAATACTGATTCAAAAAGGAATAAATCGTTTCGGTATCCAGTTTATCAAACTCTTTTTCTGGGATCATTGTTTGAATTCTTCTTTCGAATTCTATGCCCAACTATCTTGTCTCTTCTATACTCATGCTTCAAGTCCTCTCATGTTAAGTTTAGAATTCAATCTCTAAGATTCAACGTTCTCTAATGCAAACGCTATTGCCAAGCTGATTAACTCTTCTGCGACCGTATCGTTACATTCAAACTAGTACGGTAACGGATCTCCTTGTCCCCAATCAAAATAACTAACCCAACCGCTGTTTGGAGTAGTAAGATCTTTTACAAAAGTGTTTGGTTTCTTAATGTATACGACATCACTAGAACCGCTTTCAATTATAGGTGGGTTTAATGGATCGTATACAAAATATATTTTCTAATTCTCTATATAACATACAGGTGTTTTTATCCACGGCATGTTGTAAGAAGTAGAAAAGAATTTTGTAGCAGTATTATGATCTACCAAACGAACAGGTATTATCCTTTCTCGCACACCATCGTACGGATCGAATTTATCATCTTCTTTATCCTTATGACTAGCAGGACTTCCACTCTGTTTAAGATATGATGTTATATAATACAACATTTCTTCCGGAACGTCACATGTGCAAACGTTAGCATCCCCTTGAGTAAGACTTTTTGATTCTTTTCTTACAAGAGGTTCTAAGTCTGCAATGGCTTTTGTGTCAGCTTCAAATGTAGTTCTACGAACGTTGTTTCCAGTAATCTTTTGTGCTATCAGTGCATTGTACGCTTTATCAAGAACAGTAGCAACCTCATATTCTGTTAACGATGGATATGAC
>JAEEGL016369952.1_pt1 | contig 13511 bp, 14 predicted proteins | sample 9134231 | NCBI WGS metagenome assembly JAEEGL01 (sample SAMN16246548, study PRJNA631951) | gut metagenome | biome: gut microbiome; feature: rumen; material: fiber-attached | host: Bos | place: Iran: Karaj | collected 2018-10
AGAGGCTTTACGCCGCGAGCGTCGTAATAATCCCTGATCCTGCCGCAGTAACGCTCTGCCGAGAGCATTTCGTCCCTGGACACAACCTTTGACGAAGTCATAACACACCGCCGTTTCCGATAATAATACAGAATTTATTTTATCACGGAAGCCGTCAAGGTGCAAGATTATTCCGCTGTCAAAACCGCCCCTTCGACAAATACCGCAAAGGGTGCGCGCGGCGTGTCGAGGCCCGGCATTTTACAGATCGCCTTCTCTATTTCCGCCGTTATCCCCTCGGGTATCCTGTCCGTGTCGATTCGATGTCCGTCCACCTTGAGAGTGAGCGGTTTCATGCTCACGCCGGAGCGTCCGATCGCCAGTCTGAAGCCCCCTTCCACCCCGGCGTATTCGGGGATGATCCTGAACATGAGCTCTTCTCTGCGCTTGACCTTTTCTCCGCGGCTTTTGAGATACTGCGCAGCATGACGCGAATCGAGGACGCCGGCAACTTCGATGCGCCCGTCCGAAAATATACGCACGTCGTTTATCTTTACGGGAAAATCATCCGCGAGCCTGCAGCTTATCAGCCTTGCGGCGTCCTGTTGGTCTATTCTTTTCATCATTCACCTCCCGTACATGATATGCAACAAAAAAGGCCGCGAATCTCTTCGCGGCCGGGCTTGAAAAGCCGGTTATCTGCTCTTTTTATACCACTGCATGATCTTTGTGAACGTTTCGTCGCTGATATTGTGCTCGATGGCGCATGCGTCTTTTTCCGCGACCTCCGCGGAGACTCCGAGCTCTTCGAACATGGAGGTGAGGAAGCGGTGTTTTTCAAAAGTCTTTTCGGCTATCGCTCTTCCCTGCACGGTAAGGCTGATCAATCCGTTTTCATCCCGGGAGATCAAGCCCTGCTGTTCAAGTTTTTTCATTGCGACGCTTATGCTCGGCTTTGAAAAGTCGAGTCTGTGCACGACATCGATAGATCGGCAGTAACCCTGTTTTTCGGTAATGATGAGTATAGACTCCAGATAATCCTCCGTAGATCGCCGTTTATCCATAAAACACCCCTTCGATAATTCGCTGTTTCTTAACATTAAAAATAGTATAAAAATGCCCGGGTGTCAAGCGAGCCCGACTCTGCGCTTGACACCAAAGCATTTTGGTAATAGTATTTATCTGTTGTTTAACTTGTAAAAAACGAACCGAAAGGTTTGATGAATGATGGAAAAAATCAAAATAACCTGCGACTCCACCTGCGATCTTACGCAGCAAATGTATGAGGATTACGATATCCACGTTATCCCTTTGGGGATCACTCTCGGAGACAAAACCTACGAAGACGGCGTAAGCGTGACCGTGACCGATCTGTTCAAATATGCGGACGAGACCGGCACGCTTCCCAAGACCAGCGCAGCTTCTCCGGTGAGATATGAATCGGAGTTCAGAAAATTCACGGATGAAGGCTATAAGGTCATCCACATCAATATTTCTTCCGAATTTTCCGCCTGCTATCAGAACGCGAGTCTTGCCGCGTCCGAGCTAGACGGCGTATATACCATAGACAGCAGGAACCTCTCCTCCGGCTCCGGACACTTGGCCATGCTTGCCTCTGAGCTTGCGCGGCAGGGCATGCCGGCCGAAGAGATCGTGGAAGAGCTGAACCGCAAAAAGGAGCTTCTCGACGTAAGCTTCGTGCTGCAGAGGCTCGACTATCTTAGGATGGGCGGCAGATGCTCGGGCATGGCGGCCCTCGGAGCCACCATACTCAGGATAAAACCCGAAATAATCGTACAGAACGGCTCCATGATAGTAGGAAGAAAATACAGAGGCTCGAAGCTGGACTCGGTAAAGGACTATATCTGCGGCCGTCTCAAAGGGCGCACCGACATAGACACCTCGAGGATCATGGTGACCCACGCGCAGATGGATGAAGACGTGGTACAGCAGGCCGTGGAGCTGATAAAAGAGCTCCAGCCGTTCAAGGAGATATATCCAACTCAGGCAGGATGCACCATCTCGAGCCACTGCGGGGCCGGGTGTCTCGGAGTTCTGTTCTTCAAAAAAGGCTGACGGTATTCGAACCGCGTCCGAGAGTTTCCCGGGCGCGGTTCTTTTTATTCACGATGTTATTCTTCAATGAATTATCGCTCGCCGCGCATCCGAGCCTCGGGTCTTCTCGACGCTGCAGCCGTCATTCTGCATTTGTCGGGATTTTTCAACACTTTTTCGCATTCCTTGATCAAACGGTGTTGCCAAAACGCGCTTTTTGTTTTAGAATAGCTTATCGGGCAAAATATTCATCGTGAATAAAAGGGAGCGTTGCTATGGAAAGTTTGAAATTAGACAGGAAAACGACCATGCATCTTCTCAAGACCGTGCTTTTCGTCGTCATGGGTACCGCTATCCTGGCCTTCGATTTCTATACGTTTTATCTTCCCAACGGCCTTATGATGGGCGGAGCATCGGGCATGGGCCTTCTGTTTTACAGAACACTGAGCTTCGACCCGTCGGTAACCGTTTTCATCATCAACGCCGTTCTGCTGATCGCGGGTGCCTTTATCGTGGGCAAGCAGTTCGTTTTCTCCACCATCCTCGGCTCGCTCATATACCCCGTTTTCCTTAAGATCTTCCAGAAATTCCCGGCGCTGGCCGAACTCAGCAGAGACAGACTTCTGTGCACTTTGGTGGCCGCGGTAATGGACGGCTTCGCCGTCGCCCTGGTCATCAAGGTAGGCGGCTCCACGGGCGGCAGCGACGCCTTCGGCGTGATCTGGTGCAAGCTGCTGCATCACAACGTCGCTACCGTCATAGCTGTCACGGACGCCGTGATATTCGTCGCCCAGGCGTTTTTCGCAGATCCCGAAATGGTCCTGTACAGCCTTGTTTCCGTAATAATCAACATGGTGGTTTTGAGACAGTTTCTGGTGTTCGGCACTTCTCATATACAGATCATAGCCGTATCGCAGAAATCGACCGAAATGCGGAAAGCTCTCATCGAGGATCTCGACGCCGGCGTCACCATGTTCGAATCCCGCACAGGCTTTGAGGGCCACGCGGGCGAGGTGGTCTTCTGCGTTATCCCGCAGAAGAAATACTGGAAGGCCGTCGAGACCATCAAGGCGATAGATCCCGGCGTATTCCTGTCGGTGTCCCAGGTAAAGGAAGTCCACGGACGCGGCTTTACCATGGAAAGGACGGTCAAGCCGATAGCGCCTCCGGATAAAAAAAGTAACTAAGACCCGAGGTGAACCTTTGAAGATCTTGAAGCCATTGTCCGCGCAGATGTCAGACACATTTCTGACCGCAGCGCTTATTTCTCTTTCCGGAGGGCTCCAGGACGCCTACACCTATCTTCAGCGCGGTCAGGTCTACGCCAACGCGCAGACTGGCAACATAATCCTTCTGAGCCAGCACGTGATCGCCGGCGAATGGCAGCTCACGATAAGATATCTCGTTCCTCTTCTCGCGTTCGCGCTTGGCGTTGCGGCGTCGGAGATCACCCGTCAGAAAAGCCGCGATGACAAACGAATACACTGGAGGCAGCTCGTAGTCCTCGCTGAGATCATCATATTGTTCTGTGTCGGATTCATACCCAACTCGTTCGACCTTTTGGCAAACGCGCTAGTATCATTCGCGTGCGCCATGCAGGTACAAGCGTTCAGAAAAGTTAACGGGCATATTTTCGCCAGCACCATGTGCATCGGAAACATCCGCTCGTGCGTCGAGTCCTTTTGCGATTATTTTCTTACGAAAGAACGCGCCCTTTTCAGAAAAGGCGTCATATATCTCAGGATCATATTCATGTTCGCCCTCGGAGCAGGGATCGGAGGCCTTTGCGTGCCACATCTCGGTATCAAGACAGTCTGGTTGTCATGTGCGCTTCTGTCCCTCAGCTTCGGACTCATGTTCATCAAAAAAGAAGAATAAAAAAGAGCCCCTCGCGGGGCTTCTTTTTTATTTTCTGTTTTTCAAATATTCCTGAATGGCTTTTAATACTTCGTCCGCGTCAAGGCCGTGAACCATGCAGGCCTCTTCAAGGGACTCATGAATGGATGAGGGGCAGCCTACGCAATGCATGCCACACTGCATGAGGATGTACGCGATACCCATATCATAATCAAGCATCTCGCCCATGGTGGTCTTTTTGGTTATCTCCATAGTATACTTCCTTTCCAGATCCGCGCGTCCGCGCTTTTTCGCTTACGGTCTAATTATACACTGCCTGTCAAGCCCCTGCAAAGTTTTGCCCGGAAACCATCCGTTTGCTCTTGATTTGTTTCAAGTATAAAGTATAATTATATGTGAGCGTTCGTGCGCCCGGAGTTTGCAGTCTTCAGAAAGGCAGGTATGATCAATGGATGAACAGATGAGCATGTTCGATACCATCCTCAAGCAGCCCCTCCCTGCCCGCATGAGGCCGCAGACTATCGACGAAATAGTCGGTCAGCAGCATCTTTTGGGGCCGGGCAAGATACTGCGCAGGATAATCGAGCAGGACGCGGTGTCGTCCATGATATTCTGGGGGCCTCCCGGCGTGGGAAAAACCACCATAGCCAATATAATCGCCAACCATACAAAGGCGAAATTCATTAATTTCTCGGCTGTAATTTCCGGCATTAAGGAAATAAAGACCGTCATGCAGCAGGCCGACGAAAACAGGATTTACGGCGAAAAGACCATAGTTTTCGTGGACGAGATACACCGCTTCAATAAGGCGCAGCAGGACGCGTTTTTGCCCTTCGTTGAAAAGGGCAGCATAATCCTGATCGGAGCCACCACGGAAAACCCGTCCTTTGAGATAAACGGCGCTCTTCTTTCGAGATGCAGGGTGTTCGTTTTGAAAATGCTTACCGAGCAGGATATAACCGTCCTTTTGGAAAGAGCGATAAAAAGTCCCAACGGCTTCGGCGAGCACAAGATAGACGTCTCCCCGGAAACGCTCGAAATGATATCAGTCTTCGCTAACGGAGACGCGAGGATCGCGCTTTCCACCCTCGAGATGGCCGTGCTCAACGGCGATACCGACGGGGATACGATACGGGTGACTCAGGAGACCGTCGAGCAATGCACCTCGCGCAAATCGCTTTTGTACGATAAAAACGGCGAGGAGCACTACAACCTGATCTCCGCGCTGCATAAATCCATGCGAAATTCCGACCCGGACGCCGCCGTTTACTGGCTCGCCCGCATGCTTGAGGCCGGAGAAGATCCGCTCTACGTCGCCCGCAGGATCACGAGATTCGCGAGCGAGGACGTGGGGCTTGCCGATCCTAAGGCTCTCGAGCTCGCGGTGGCTGCTTATCAGGCCTGTCATTTCATAGGCATGCCCGAATGCAGCGTCCACTTGACCCACGCCGTGGTCTATCTTTCTCTCGCGCCGAAATCCAACGCCCTGTATACGGCGTATGAGTCGGCAAAGGTCGACGCGCTGTCGCAGCTTTCCGAGCCCGTTCCTCTGCACATCAGAAACGGCGTCACGAAGCTCATGCGCGAGACCGGATACGGCAAGGGCTATCAATACGCCCACGATTTTGAAGACAAGCTTACGGACATGAGGTGCCTGCCCGATTCCCTTATCGGAAAGACTTATTATGAGCCGACCACCCAGGGGTTTGAGGCTAAGTTCAAGGAACGGCTCGAGCAGATCAAAAAGTGGAAGGAAGAACACAAAAAATAAAAAGCCCGCAAGGGCTTTTATTTTTTATCCTCAGACGAAAAATATCTTTCATACGCTCTGCGAAAGCGGCCCGTCTCGGCCGGTGAGGCGTCGCGGGAAAAATCGTAAGGGCCGTTCACGCGCATAAAATCCAGCAGACCGACCCTTATCGCGTCCTTCGGACAGTTGAAAGAGCATCTGGCGCAACCGGTGCACGAGCCGCCGAATCTTATTTTACCGTTTTCATAACGGATATTGCCGACCGGGCATTCGTTCACGCAGCGCATGCATCGGGCGCAAAGATCGTCTTTTACTCTGAAAAGCCGTCCGTTCAGCGGATAAAAGCCGTGCTCGATGCGGCACAGGGCGGACATCAAGCGCGCACCTGTCGTCGGGCGGACGTCCGCCCGCTCTCCCGCGGCGATGATCGCGGCGGCGGAAGGGATACGGCCGGACGCGGTCTGCCACATTTTTGAGGCCATCTCGTCGGTATGCCTGAAAACCATGTTATACGGCATCACGTAATGGAACTCTCCGCGAACGTCGTAGCCCTTCTTTTTCAATATCCCGCTCACCTGCAGCGACGACGCGTCGTTGAGCTTTAAGGGCTCTCCCGAAGTTTTCAAAAAATAGACCGGGCCTTTGTGCTTTGGGAGCTTTCTGCAAAACCGCAGAACGTCTATCGGAACGTTGAAGCCGTGGATGGGATAACAAATGACGAGGTTTTCTCCGGGCGCTATGGCGCTCGTTTTGTTTATATCATACAAGGCCGTCACGGCGCCGAGTTCTTCAAGGCATTTTGCGAGAAGGACGGCGCATTTCATCGTGTTGCCGGTTGCGGAAAAGACGTATATGGAGAAATCTTTCACCTGCATTTTTCGGCCTCTGCTTTTCCGTTTATTTCACGATAAACGAAGCGCTCGTCAGGCGCGTGGGTATCACGCCACACCTGAGCGTGGAAAGGACTGCGGGCCGCTATAAGGTCTTCTCTCCACTCGTTTTTGGCGCCGAGACACTCGGAACACCAATGCCCGGCTTTCAAAACGGCATAAGGGCTTGTCTCGAATTCGTGCCCTTCGGCGCATCTCCACCTGAGCTTCGTATAAAGATCGCCCATCGTCATCTTCTCGGACAGGCACTCCCCGCCTCTGAACGCCGCGGCCTGCCTCATATCCTCTATGTCCAGCATATCGTCGGGCTTGGTCTCGTCATATCCGTGATCAAGTCTGAAGCGCGGATCGTATCCTTTGAGTCCGGCATAATCCGCGCGTTCGCACACGAGATCGAAATCCTCCCATTTGTCCGGAACCTTTTCATATCCGTCCGGGCCGTAGAAGGCCAAAAGCCGCGCCTTGTCGCCGTTTCTCTTCCAGTATTCGGGTGAATTGTCGTTTTCGAAAAGTCTTTCTATCACCAGTCTGCGCAATATTGACGCAGGAATAAGCCGTCCGAGAGAGTATATGCGGTGCCGCTTTGCGTAATCCTTCCAAAAGTCGTCGACGCCCTGCGATCTGAAATGGAACATGTTTTCCAGCTCGTCGCTGTCTGTGAACCAGAAGCAGTGGAAATTGCGCGTGGGGTTCCAGTTGGGCTTGAAAAAACTTTTCGCGGAGCCGCCTATTAGCCCAAAGCCGCCGTCGAAGGTCTCGTATCCCGTCTGCCTCGAATTTGCGCCGCCCCCTACGTTAAAAACGCGCTTCCAGACGCCGCCTGCCTCGCCCTTGACGTCGGCGCCGATAATATTGGCGAAAAGCCTCGCGCTGTCGCGCGCGGTCACCCACTCGATGAACGAATTCCAAGGGGTGTGAAAAATAAGCCCGTCGTTTATATTGTTCGTTAATATTGAGTCGTAAAGGACGCCGCTTTCGCGCAGTATGGTCCAACGCGGAAGAGACGAATCCATTATGTACCTTTCGGACGCGACCTTGCTCTTGCCGTAAGCGTCAAAAGCGCTGTTGACCAGCGGATCTCCCACTCTGCCCCACGGATGCTTCTCATCGCGGTTTCCGTATACGGCTACCGACGATATGTATATGAACGCGGCTTTACCGCCGCACAGTTCCATAGCGTCCACAAGGTTTCTTGCGCCTCCGAAGTTCGCGTCGTACGCCTTTTCCCTTTGATGGTCCGCCTTCGGAGGGATGATCGCCGCAAGGTGAAGTACGTAATCCGCGTCTTTGACCAGTTCGATGCAGTCCTCTGTATTCCCGGTATCCCCGAATATGATCGCAACTCTGCCTGCGTATTTTTTATTGAGCTCCTTCGCGCATTTTCTTCCCCTTTCGTTGTCGTGAAGCAAAACGCGCAGCGAGAATCCCTGCCGCTCCATCAGCATCTTTACGCTCTCTTTTCCCAAAGTGCCGGCGGCACCGGTAACGGCAACAGTCGTCATAAAACACCTCTGAGTGAGTTATTTGGGATATGACCGTTTAATAGAATACCTTATTTCCGTTTCAAAGTAAACCACCGTATCGGCCATAAGCAGCCCATTTCGAAACATTGTTTTTCGGATATGCTTGACAAATTTAAAGAGTTATTATATTTAATCATTAGTATTTGCTAACTTATTTGGATCAGATCAGAAGTACGCTTGATATGATCCGAAAGGAGCGTTTCAGATGACGCTTAGAGAACTTAAGCCCGGCGAATCCGCCAGGATCAACACCGTCGGAGGCGAGGGCGCGCTTCGTCAGCACTTTCTCGACATGGGCGTGATCCCCGGCGCGGAGACCACTCTTATCAAACTCGCTCCTCTGGGCGATCCGATGGAGCTGCGCATCCACGGCTACGAACTGACGCTCAGACTTGCCGACGCGGAGAAAATAGATATCACGCCGATAGCAGAACCTGCGCGGAAAGCGCCTGCCAAAAAAGCCGGGACGACAGATCATCCGGGTCTGGGCGAGGAAGGCAAATTCCATCCCAAAGGCAGCGGCGATCCCCTGCCCGAAGGAACGAGGCTGACCTTCGCCCTGGTCGGCAACCAGAACAGCGGCAAAACGACGCTTTTCAACCAGCTTACGGGCTCCAACCAGCACGTCGGCAATTTCCCGGGCGTTACGGTGGACCGCAAGGACGGACCGATACGAGGCCATACCGATACGTCGGTCACCGACCTTCCGGGCATCTACTCCATGTCGCCGTATTCGAGCGAGGAGCTCGTGTCCCGCAATTTTGTTCTCAATGACAAACCGAAGGGTATCATAAACATCGTTGACGCGACCAACATTGAACGCAATCTGTATCTTACGATGCAGCTTTTGGAAATGAACGTCCCCATGGTCGTGGCGCTCAACATGATGGACGAAATGACCGGCAACGGCGGAACCGTGGACGTCAACGCGATGGAGGCCATGCTGGGAGTGCCCGTCGTGCCGATCTCGGCCGCGAAAAATCAGGGCATTGAGGAGCTCGTAAGGCACGCGCTGCACGTTGCCAAATATCAGGAGCGCCCGCTGAAGCAGGACTTCTGCGACAGCAGCGATCACGGCGGCGCGATCCATCGATGTCTTCACGCGGTCGTGCACCTTATCGAGGACCACGCCCTGAGGGCGGGCCTTCCCGTACGTTTCGCGGCGAGCAAGCTGATCGAGGGCGACGAACTGATATTAAAGCAGCTCGAACTCGACGAAAACGAAAAAGAGATGCTCGATCATATCGTTTTGCAGATGGAAAACGAGCGAGGCCTCGACCGCAGCGCGGCGATGGCGGACATGCGGTTTTCCTATATCGGGCAGGTCTGCGACGCCTGTGTCAAAAAGCCGCAGGAGAGCAAGGAGCATAAAAGAAGCCAGAAGATCGACCGGGTGCTGACCGGAAAATACACGGCCATTCCCCTGTTCATAGCCATAATGGGCCTCGTCTTCTGGCTGACCTTCAACGTCATCGGAGCGTGGCTCCAGGATCTTCTGGCCAAGGGCATCGAATGGCTCGCGGGCGTCACGGACGCGGCGCTCACGGCCGCGGGAGTAAACGAGGCCATACACGGGCTCATCATAGACGGCATATTCGAAGGCGTGGGCAGCGTGCTGAGCTTTTTGCCCATAATCGTGACCATGTTCTTCTTCCTGTCCTTGCTGGAGGACAGCGGCTACATAGCCCGCGTCGCCTTCTTCATGGATAAGCTGTTGCGCAAAATAGGCCTCTCCGGACGCAGCATCGTGCCCATGCTGATCGGCTTCGGCTGCACCGTCCCCGCCGTCATGTCCACCAGGACGCTGCCCAGCGAACGAGACCGCAAAATGACCATCCTTCTGACGCCCTTCATGAGCTGTACGGCAAAGCTGCCCATTTACGCGTTCTTTGTGAGCGCCTTCTTCCCCGGTCACGGAGGCCTGATCATGACCGGCCTTTACGTGCTCGGCGTGCTTATCGGCATCCTCGTCGCCCTCTTGTTCAAAAATACGCTTTTCAAGGGCGAGGCCGTTCCTTTCGTAATGGAGCTTCCGAACTACCGGATGCCCAGCGCAAGAAACGTCGCGCAGCTTTTGTGGCAAAAGGCAAAAGGTTTTTTGCAGAGGGCGTTTTCCATCATCCTTATCGCCACCATCGCGGTCTGGTTCCTGCAAAGCTTTGACTTTCATTTCAACCTCGTCGCGGACTCCAAAGACAGCATACTGGCCGCCGTCGCAGGCGTACTCGTTCCGCTTTTCAGGCCCATCGGCCTCGGAGACTGGCGCATAGTGACCTCGCTCATCAGCGGATTCATGGCCAAAGAAAGCGTCGTTTCGGTGCTGGAGGTGTTGTTTACGGACGGCGTCGCGTCCGCCATGATACCGCTCACGGCGGCTACCCTTTTGGTATTCAGCCTTTTGTATACGCCGTGCGTCGCGGCGATCGCCTCCATCCGGCGTGAGCTCGGGCGCAAATGGGCGCTTTACGTCGTGCTTTGGCAATGCGCAATCGCGTGGGTCGCGGCGCTGATCACCCGGGCGGTCTGCATCCTGTGCGGCATGGGTTGAGGAGGCGCGTATGAACTTCTGGGACATCGCCATAGCAGCGGCCGTAGTCGCCGCCATGATAATCGCCGTTCGCAGGATCCGAAAAAACAAAGGGCGCTGCTCCTGCGGCTGCAGCGGCTGTGCCGCGTCGGAGACCTGCCGCAGGCAGAGCAAAGATCAATAAACAAAAAACAAACAGCCGAGTTCGTCGGCTGTTTGTTTTTATTACATTTGTTTTTTGTATCGGATCTTTATCGCTTCGCTGATGAACTTCGCGGTGCCCTCGGCGTGCTTATCGATATTTTCGGTAAAGCGTTCGTCCGAAACGTACATCTGCCCGAGGCCCGAAAGTATCTCGTCGGTACAGTCATAATAATTGGCGCAGATGTACTCCTGCAGCCGTTTTACAAGCCCCTGCGCATCGGCGGAACCGGGCTCATGTCCGTTTTTCATGCAGGCCGCAAAGTCTGCCATAACGCCGTCCAGTCCCCGGGCGAGCTCCGCCTGCTTTTGCTTTGAATACCCCTTAGCTTTTTGTTCGTACTGGCGGTACGCGTCGGTCTTCCCCCACTTCTCTTTCGCTTCCGCTTTATACCGCTCAAGCTCTCCGTTATCAAACGCGCTCACGACATTCTCCCCTTTCAACTCTCCGTCAATAGCGCAGATCAGTCTTTCGAGCCGCTCCTTCTTAAGTATAAGAAGAATCCTTTGGTCCTTCAGCGACTCGTTTCTGTCATAATGGGGCGATGACAGGATCTCCTTGATGCGTTTCAATGAGAAGTCGAGCTCACGGTAAAACAGTATCTCCTGCATACGGAAAAGCGACTCACCGTCGTAAAAACGGTATCCCGTGGACTTGTCCACGCTTGCGGGCTTCAGCAATCCTATCTCGTCGTAATAATGAAGAGTACGTACGCTGACACCGGTCAATTCGGCAAAATCATTGATCCGCATTTGCAAATCTCATCACCTCACAATACAAATATAAACCATCACGCAGCGTGAGAGTCAACAGTTTTTTAGAACTGTCATAAAATACAGGCAGCTGAGTTTATCGGATGCCTGCTTTTTGGCGGAGACGCCACGGCGGTTGCGGCGTGCAACCGGCACCCCGCCAAGTGCCGCCTTTCGAATCCCTCCCGCATCAATAAAAAAATATACCCCATCCTGTCGGACGGGGTATATTTTTTTGGAGAAAAACTCGAGTTTGATACAATTCGCACACCCCGCGGTCGCTAAGGGTTTTTGGGCCGTTCTCAATAATTGGCGACCGTGGGGTTTATTATCGTACGTCTTGCTCCTACTCCTCTACAGATTCTTTCCCAGCTTTGCTAATTAACAGGCGCAATTCGTCAACAGAATATGTGCCATTCTTCTTCGAATGGATGGCAAGATGACAATTGGGGCACAAAGGAATGAGGTCGGTTTCCGGATTAACTTCATGACCTTCCCCCACGTCAGACAAGGGCTTGATATGATGGACGTGGATCAGCCCTTTGAATTCTTCGCCATAAAACTTTCCAAAGTCAAAGCCACAAACAGCACATTTTGTGTCGTAAATAGCAATGCACTTTTCCCTTGCGAGAGGATTGCGCTCGTAGGCATTTACAAGGATTTGCTTTACAGAGCCTTCTGTTAGAGCATCTTCCGTTGGAGCGATCTCATCCGGATAAGGGAAAACCCAGTAGCCTTTCGAAGGAGTCGTTGGAGGGTCCTCTTCTACCTTGCTTGAAGGTCGTTCGAAATCTATATCAAGATTCAGATAATCAGCGAGCCTAAGCTAAATTAACGACCGTGGAGTATAAGTACTTTTCCCGGCAACTACTCCTGGAGAGGCAATTATCCTTATACTCCGCAGTCGCTATAAATAAAGAAAGCCCGCAAAAGCACTTATGACAAGGGCTATTGCGGGCAAGGGTGTGCAAAAAAGAACGCAGGCATTGTATCAATGCTTGCGTTCTTATATGGCTAAAGATTGCTGTTTCAACAAAAACAAGGTTATCGTTAAGCTTCGTAACAAAGCCTCCGGGCCGGTGTGGTTCAGAGGCGTTTGACTTCATGAGTGTGCATTGTCATACATCTTTTTCATGTCAGAAGGCAGGCCATCAGGAATCATGTCCATCAGTTTGTCTTCAGATCCATCTTTGATTGCTGTTTCATAGTACCAGCATTTGAATTTCAACATATCAAGCGTTTTTTGAAGTTGTATCATTTCAGTTTCCACAGCTGCTTTCCGTGTCTCGAACAGTTCTTTTCTCTGTGTATAGGTGGCTGGGCCCTCTACGCACCATTCCATAAACTTCTTGATATCCTTTATTTCAAGACCAGAAGCCTTCAAACATTCAATAACCCGGAGAGCTTCAACTTCTGTTTCTCCGAATTGCCGGATGCCGGATTGCCTCTGCATCGACGGGAAAAGTCCTTCTTTGTCATAATATCGGAGGGTTGAAATCGGGAGATTGAACATCTCCGATACCTGTCCTATCGTGTACATAAAAAAGTTCTCCTAAATTCATGAATAAGTCCTTGACCTAAAGTCAAGTTTAGATGTTATAATGTGATTGTACCACGATACGGAAGAAAAAACAACCACTTGTTTTGGAGGATTTTTGAACATGATCAGAATGGAAGAACTTACGCTTACAAAGAGATGGGACAAGACATTCCCGAAAAGTGAAAAAGTCGATCACCGCAAGGTGACTTTTGTAAACCGGTACGGTATCACGCTGGCCGCCGATATGTATGTCCCGAAGAACGCTGAAGGCAAACTTCCGGCTATCGCTGTATCCGGTCCCTTCGGCGCGGTCAAGGAGCAGTGTTCCGGCCTGTATGCCCAGACTATGGCGGAGCGGGGCTTCCTGACCATCGCCTTTGATCCGTCCTTCACGGGTGAAAGCGGCGGCCAGCCCCGTTACATGGCCTCCCCGGAC
>JAEEGL016634891.1_pt1 | contig 13511 bp, 10 predicted proteins | sample 9134231 | NCBI WGS metagenome assembly JAEEGL01 (sample SAMN16246548, study PRJNA631951) | gut metagenome | biome: gut microbiome; feature: rumen; material: fiber-attached | host: Bos | place: Iran: Karaj | collected 2018-10
CGCTCCCAGACCGGCCGGCGCTCCCGGTGCCGGTGCCGCGGGCGGCGCTCCCAGACCGGCCGGCGCTCCCGGCGCTGGTGCGGCTCCCGGAGCCAGCGCTCCTCGCTGAGTCCGTTCGTTATTTGATCCTTCGGGAAGCGGTTCGTCCGCTTCCCGTTTTTTACGGAATTAAACTAAAATACATGGTTTTTTTGAAAAGTACATGCAATAATGTTTGTTCCTGTATCGTTAAATAACATGTAAGCAAATAAACTCGTCCCGCAACACATAAACAACCAATCCAACAAAAATCATACAAGGAGATTCGTATGAAACACATGTTCAACAAGATGCTGGCTTCCGGCGCGTTCATCGCCGGTACCATGCTGATCGCGTCCGTGCTCTCCGCTCAGGCTCCGGCCGGCGGTGCTGCTCCGGCCGGCGCACCCGGCGCTGCACCTGGCGGCGCTCCCGCGGGCGGCATGCCCATGGGCGGCGGCTTCCAGATGCCTCCCGGCGGTTTCGGCGGCGGTTTCGGCGGCGGCCAGGGCGGTATGCCCCAGATGCCTCCCGGCGGCTTCCAGATGCCGGAAGGCGGATTCCAGATGCCTCCCGGAGGCTTCCAGATGCCGGAAGGCGGATTCCAGATGCCTCCCGGCGGCTTCCAGATGCCGGAAGGCGGATTCCCCGGCTTCGGCGGCGGTATGCCTCCGATGGGCGGCCAGGGCGGAGCTCCCGGCGGCATGGGCGGCTTCCCGATGATGGGCGGCTTCGGCGGCGGCATGGGCATGGGCGGCTTCCCCGGAATGGGCGGCGCTCCCGGCGGTCAGCAGCAGGAAGCCAAGCCGGACAAAGGCAGCCAGCTTCCGAAAGGATACAACGCCGACGGCCCGACCTATGTGAAGGTCGACCTCTGCACCGCGGACAAGAAGTGCCCGGTCTGCTCCCTCTGGGATTCCGCCAAGAAGGAATGGACCGACATCGAGCCCCCGAAGAAGACCGGTGGCGGCGGCATGGGCATGTTCGGCATGATGGGCGGCTTCGGCGGCGGTGGCGGCGGCGTCATGACCAATAACGGCCAGCCGATCGGCGTCAAGCAGATGGCCGACATCAAGTTCGCGGCCGACGGCTCCAGCTCCCAGTACATGGACGGCTATCTCCCCGAGATCAAGGAAGGCCAGAAGGCTCCGGCCATCCTTTACATCCACGGCGGCGCCTGGATGGGCGGCAGCGCCCGCGGCTGCAACGCCGGTTTCTTCGATCGCCTGGTGAAGGCCGGCTATGCCGTCTTCTCCCTGAACTACCGTCTCTCCAGCGAGGCCTCCTTCCCGCGTCCGATGAATGACGCCAAGGCCGCCGTCCGCTGGATCCGCGCCCACGCGAAGGAACTCAACCTTGATGCCGACCACATCGGCGCGATCGGCGACTCCTCCGGCGGTCACATGGCGGGCTTCCTCGGCACTACCAGCAACATCAAGGGCCTCATGATGGGCGATATCGGCGACAACGCCGAATACTCCTCCTCCGTCCAGGCCGTCGTCGACCTCTTCGGCCCGATGAACGTCCTCACCATGGACCAGCAGGCCAAGGACGCCGAGGCCGAAGCAGGCCGCGGCATGATGGGCCACGACGCCGACCAGGGGCCCTACAGCTCCTACGTCGGTCTCCCGATCCACAGCAACCGCGAGACCAATCCCGCTCCCGCGCAGCGCGCCGATCCGGGCATGTATGCCCACACGCTCGATCCCAAGACCGCTCCCGGATTCCTGATCCAGCACGGCACCAAGGACAACGTCGTTCCGATCGGTTCCTCCAAGGAATTCGCCGAAACCGTTGCCAAGTACATCGGCAAGGACAAAGTGATCTTCGAAGGCGCCGGATTCTTCGACGGCTGCGGCCACGAAGACGGACGTTTCTTCGATGAGAAGAACTCCAAGCGCGTCATCGAATTCCTCGACAAGTATCTGAAGCCCGCGAAGTAATCCTTCCGGTTCTCTGATACTCCGCCCGGCCGGAACCTCAAATCTCCGGACGGACGTCAGGAAAAACGCTCTGCACCCCGGACTTCGGTTTGGGGTGCTTTTTTTCGTTCTGCGCATTTGAAAAAATGGATGGATACGGTATATTAATATCATCAAACATCTTTCAATCGGACGGAATCCGGGTGAACCGTGTGAAATTCACGGACTGTCGCGCAACTGTGAGCCGCAACGGTGCGGTGAGCCAGATCCCCGCTCCGTTCAAGTTCCCTCCGCAAAAGCGGAATTGTGCCCGGAACACAAGACGGGGAAGCATCGCGGACAGTCTGTTCTGTCTCATAGACGGATGAACGGACTGCGACGCTGTTTTTCTTCGCGCCTGCGTTCCTGCACAAAAACACAAGAAAGGACCGCAGTACATGGTAACAAAGACAACCACAGACGGCGTCGTGCAGCTGTTTCTGACCGGCGACCCCAACCCCAAACTGGAACAGGAAACAGTCGAATTCGTGACCATCGGCACGAGAGTCGAATACGACGAAGATTGGAGCGAGACCATCCTTCCCCCCGAGTACGACAAAGCGCTCGTCGGCAACGATGCGACATTTGCCAACTCGACCATTTCCGTGGACGGCCTGGTCGCCGTGGACGAAACCGGCTTGTTCTACGGGCTCCAGGTCAACGGCGGCACGATCTCCGGTTCGGGCATTTGCCGGAACGCGGTCGGCTGGTACGGCGCGGGCATCTGCCTGACCGCCATGACCGTGGACGGCGGATATTTCACGCCCGGCGTCACATCCCCGGAAGATGCCAGAGGCCTGATCTCCCTGAGAGACGCATTTTTCTCCGCCTGTTCGGTAAGTCCGCTGAACGGTTACACCGGGCACGGCGGCGCGATCGAGACCTACGGCGGCACGCTTTCCCTCGTCAATACCGATTTTGAGGGAAACAGCGCGACCGGCAGCGGCGCGGCGGGCGGCGCGATGGCGCTGATGTATTCGGAGAACACGATCACCGGGGGCACGTTCTCCGGCAACACGGCGTATTTCGGCGGTGCGATCCAGCAGAACGGCGGCACGATGAGCGTGACCGGTGCGATGTTCTCCGGCAATTCGACTTCCGGCGAGGCGACCGAGACGTACCCGACCGGGAACGCGGGCGGCGCGATCGAGCTCCATCAGGGGGCCGAGGCGTCCATCGACCAGTGCATCTTCCAGGACAACTCCGCTCTGCGCGGCGGCGCGGTCTACAACGACACGTTCTATGCCGCGGTAAGCAACACGGATATTTACAACAGCGAATTCAACGGGAACAGCGCGGAAGCGGAGGGCGGCGCGATTTACAACGACGCGGTCATGCTGGTTGCCGCATCCGTGTTCAACGGCAATACGGTCATCTCTACGGAATCGGAAACTGTCCGGCGCGGCGGCGCGATCGCCAATGCAAAAGACGGGACGATGACCGTTGAAGGCTGCAGCTTCTCCGACAACCGGGCGAATCTGGGCGGTGCGATCTGGAACGAGGGCGTCATGACACTCGAAAACGTGGCTATCTATGAAAGCTATGGTGATTACGAGGATTATGACGACTATGATGACAGATTCGACGACGACTTCGACGATGAATCCGAGAACGGATTGGATGCCGGTTCCGAGGATGGATCCGATGACGAGCCCGCGCCCGAACTCGAGAACAATACCGTCTACAACTGCGGATCGGTCACGTTCCACGGTTACAACTGCATCGAAACCGGTTTCGTCAACGATGGCGATGTTACCTTCTGCATCAATGCCGATGGGTTCCTGCTCAATGATCTCACCCACTTCCACGGCACCGGGACTTACCTCATCGAAGTTTCCGGGGAGGATGCGGCCCCCCACGCGGGCGCGTATCTCTCCGAGGACATCGGGTACTTCACCGGCGCACTCTCCGTCAAGCTGGACGACACGCTTTCCTCGGACGTCTTTACCGTGAGCGACGGCTCTCTCATGAACGACCTTGCGATCGCGGGGGATATGGTGCTGCGCCTGGTGCATCATGAACTCGGATCAGTATTCCTTCACAGTGTTGAGCTGGAAGACCTCAAACCCGCGGTGTCTCGCGACGGGTCTCTTGTGGTCTGGAGCGACGAAGGTTACACGGGGGGATACCGGGTCGAGTTCACGCAGGAGGACGATTTCAGCACCGCGATCCGCATCGCCACGAACGGTACGGCGTTCGACGTTTCCTACCGGAGCAACTATCTCTATTTCTGCCATGTGGCGGAAGAGGGCGGAACATTCAACGACGCCGAATCGAATGTCGTCCCGACCGACCTCGATCCGTGCCAGATCGTATCCAACGGCAACGGACGGGCGGACATCTTCTTCGCGACCGTCGACGAGGTAGACGTCTGGAGTGCGCTTTATCAGGCGGAGAACACCGTGACGGGCGACATTGCGGAGATCGCGGGCAAGAACCGCATCCGCGATACGTTCACGGGGGCGGATTCCGAGGCGAACATCCTGTATCTCTCCGACACGGATAACGGCGACGGCCTCTTCATGGACGACATCTACTCCGAGTTCGGCGATGCCGCGCGTCTCAGCCTTATCCGCGAAGTCCGCGCGGGCGAGGGCGACGACGTGGTCGATATGACCAGCGAACGTTACACCGCCGAGCTCGCCGGGATGACCGTGCGCGGCGGCGCGGGCAACGATGTGCTCTGGGGCGCCGAGGGCGGCAATTCGCTGTTCGGCGACGCCGGAAACGACCGGATCGTCGGCAACACCGGCGACGACCTGATTGCGGGCGGCGCGGGCGACGACACGCTCGCGGGCGGCGGCGGAAACGATACGTTCACGTTCGGCGGGAACTGGGGCAACGACGTGGTGTCCCAGTCTGCGACCGGCGCCGTCACGCTGTGGTTCGAGTCCGGCAGTTTCGCTAACTGGAACGCCTCCACGCGCACCTACACCGACGGAGAGAACAGTGTTGTAGTCTCCGGCGTTGCGCTCGAAAAGATATCACTCAAATTCGGCGACGACAACGATCCCGAGAAGTTCGATGACCTCGCGGCGGTCGGAGCCTTCCTCGAATGCACTGCGGAAGCTGTCTTCGAGACGGAAGAAATGCGCACGCAGGGCATCCTCGCCTCGCTGTAAGCTCTAACATATAGCGAAGATACAAATCGCCCCCGGCGGTCCTCATCGGATTCCGGGGGCGGTTCTTTTGCTTTTAAACGATCAGTTCAGAATGCCTCACAGATCGGGCATATCCTGCGAGAGCTTGTAGAGCGCCTGATTCATGGCTTCCTTCATCAGCCGCGGATAGATGCTGACGTCCTTGCCGACGCGGGCGTAGATCCAGTGGTTGAGGTAATCGCTGTTGAGGTAGTTGTATTCCCAGACAACGTCGCCGCTGGCGCGGTCGACCAGCTCGAACTTCACGCCGAGTTCGTTGGTGGAGCTGCCGTATGGGACGCCCACGATCCACAGGATGTGCGAGAAGCAGTATGTGATACCGTAGGAGAACATGCGGCCGCGGTAGAACGTGCTGGTCACGGAGCCGCGCCAGATGTAATCGGCGTTCGCGGCCTGCGCGGCGTTGTTCGCCTTCGTGACGTTCGAGAAGAGGCCGGAGCTCTTCAGACTCGCGATCGAGGCGGCGGCGAGGTCGTTCTGGACATCGAAGTGGAAGCGACCGAGCGAAACGAAGTCCTCGCTGTTCTCAGGCTGGGTTTTCTCGACGTACCCGAAGGGCATGAGCGGGATGAAGCCCAGGAAGAACGAGCCGTGATCGCCGACGTCGTGGGCCGGAGCCTGACCGGGGTCGATATTCCCAATGCCGCGCTGGTCCATGAAGGGCATCACGGCGACGGATTTCGTAGCGGAGCCGGGTTCGCGAAGTTTCGCCAGCGTGCCGGGGGCCGCCTGATAGTCGAACTTGGCGACGTTGGTGCAGGCGCTCAGGACGAGCGCGACAGCGGCGAATGCCGCGGAAAGAATGATGTTGCGCATAGGATGAATCTCCTTATGGTAATGCCGCCGAATCCCCGCCACGCGGACAGGGAAGGCGGATCCGTCAATGCGACGATGAACCGGATGTCGGATTACCAGCCGACGGAGCTTTTCTTCTTCATGAACGCGAGTTGCTTGGTGAAGCGCCACATGACCAGACCGGTCTGCACGTCAGCCATTTCCAGCACGAAGGTGCGGGTCACGGCACGGGTGCCGCCGTCGCTCACGGAGTTGGAGGTGACTTTCGGACGGAGCACGAGGCGGGCGGCCTGAAGCGTGCCGCGTTTCGCGACGGTGCTCTGGTCGAAATTCTCGTCGTATTCGAGATCGCGGGAGGCGGCGATGGCCTGCGTGCGGCCCGCGCCCTCGGCCAGTGTGACCTCGACCTTGCCGGCATTGAGGAGCTCTTCGAAGAGCATATCGGTGATCTCGGAGGTGTTCAAATCGGGATCGTCGGTGTTGTTGACGGTCTTGTCGAGCTTCAGGATGGGGCAGGCGTCCGGATCGCCGACTTCCTCCCTGTACTTTCTCAGGAAGGAGGTGAATTTGGCGTTGGTCATGGCCTCCTGGACGGCGGCGACGGTGACCTCACGCATTTCCTCGCTGGAGACCGTTTTGGTGGCGCGGAGCCCGGTCTTGGTGGTGGCGGGGTCGTAGATGACGGTGTTATTGCTTTCACACGCGGCGAGCGCGAGGGCTCCGGCGGCGGAAAGACCGAGGATCAGAAAACGTGCGTTCATATGCGGTATCCTTTATGATTAGTCTGCCTCTTTGAGGCTGATTTTGAAATCGCTGCAATTCCTGTTCGGGGCGACGGACTGGAGGAAGAGGGTTTCGCCGGGGATGATGACGGCGTCCTGCCAGTCGGCGAGGACCGTATGGTTCACGGCCATGCCGTCCTCAGTAAACCATGTGAAACGGTAGCGGATATGGTACGGGTTTTCGCGCGTGATGGTGCTCCAGAACTGCGCGGCGACGCCGGTGCGGACGTTCGTGACTTCGACCTGGGCGCGCTTGTAGCCGTCGGCGGTCTGTCCGAGCGTGAGACTCTGGAGCGCGAGACGCCTTTTCAGGAAGCCGTCGGTCACGAAACGGGAGTCGTTGACATAGTTCGGCGTCATGGTCTTGTCCGCGTTTTCGATCGTGTTCACGGAGTTCTGGCACGCGGCCAGCATCATGACGGCGGCGAACCATCCGATCATGCATATTTTCTTCATGGTTGTTCTCCTTATTTGGATTTGATCGGCAGGACGTGGAACGCCACGTTCTGCACGCTGGGTGCATCGACGAAGATGATGGCGGATTTGCAGTCCGCGGGGAGCTGCAGTTCCTTGACGAGCTCGTTGCCTCCGGTCAGATGAAGCTTGAGCTTGACCTGCCTGTCCGCCGGAACCGGGAACTGCGTGAGCTGGAATTCCTTCGGAAGGATCTCCCAGCCGCGCGTGTCGGCGGTGTTCATGGCGGCGCGGTAGGCGGCGCCGCCGATGGCGACGGTCGCGAGTGCGGCGGCCTGAACGGCCGGATCCATGTCTTTCTGCGCGGCGATCACCGCGATCCCGGCGTAGTAGGCGGCCTCCTTGATGAGCGTGCTCAGGACGATGCGCGTGATGATGCCGGGGAGGCGTTCGTCGAATTCCTGCGCGAGGATGCCGTCCATGTCCGCGAGGATCAGGGAGCCGTATTTTTTGCCCGCGGCCTCGGCTTCGAGGTCCTTGAACGGCGCATCGAAGAACGCGCACGAGGGCCAGGCGGCCATAACGGGGAAGTAGATCGAGCTTTCCTCCAGCGCCGCGCTCCGTCCGTTCGCGAAGACCACGAAAACGCAGTTCTGATCCAGCGGGAAATCGAACGGCTGGACGTCCGCGAGGTTTTCGGGGATCTCCCGTCCGGCTTTTTGGAGGACCGTGACGTAATACTGGCGGAACAGCGGATTGTTCGGCATTGCTTCGACGAGGTGCTGGAAGTCGATGCGCGCGTTGTCGTATTCGCCGTCTCGGATAGACCCGAGCCCGGAGAGGAAGATCGCGGCGGGGTTGAGGAAATTTCCGTAGCCTTTGTTGGCGACCTTCTTGACTTTGGCGAGGTTGTTTTTGAACGCGGCATTGTCCGAATTGCCGGTAAGCTTCTCAATGCTTCCCAGCGAATCGGTCTGTTTCGCCGCGTCCGGGTTCTGCGCCTTTTCCGCCTCGAGCTCGGCCTTCTCCTGTTCGAAGAACGTGCTGTAGTCGTCCTGAACCTTCTTCTGTTCGTTGCGCAGGCGGCGTATCTGCGCGTGGAACGCCTCCTCGTCGCCTTTTCCGAGGTAGGCAAACGCTTTGTAGACGGCGAGCGCGATGCGGTCGCGGCACCAGCCGCGGTAGGGCAGGGCGTTGAGGTTGGTCAGGGCGGCTCCGGCTTCCGCGCCGATGTCGCGCGCGCTGACTTCGGCGCGATCGTCGTACTGTTCGATCAGCTCCTCGGCGATCTTGAGCTGGTCGATGCATTCCTCGAAGTTTCCGACGTGGAAGTTCATGCTTCCGGCCTCAAGCCGCCAGACCAGTTCGTCGCCGGTGTCGACGACCGAGGTGTTGTACCATGCCGGTTCGCGGAGCTTGTACTCGATCTCGTCCAGCGCGTCCTCGTTCTCGCCGTTCAGATAGTACTCCATCATGTCCTCTTTCTGCGAATGCGAGTTCACGACGCTGGAGCAGCCGGCAAAGAGGATGCCGGCCGCCACAGCGGGGAGAATACGACATGCGAGAATGGAGAGGAAACGGCGGATCGTCATGGTGTTATTCTATAACGCCTTCGAGTTCTATCGCGGGGTCGGGCTTGCCGGGAGCGCCGGCCTTCTTCGTTTCGGCCTTCTTTTCCTCTGCTTCGGCTTTCGGCGGATTCTTGTCTTTGAACGCCGGGGACTTCATGATGCCGGGGATGACTTTCTGCGGGATGACGGTCCGGATGAGGTGCTTGCCGTAGTCGTCGACGGTCCAGTCGCGTCTGGTCGAGATCGGAATGGTGCGGAAGTCGACGCGTTCGTCGAACGGGACGCTGCCGAGCGTTTCGCCGGTCTGCGCGGAAATGATGCGGACGCTGCCTTCGAGGTTGCCGATGTAGCGGAATCCGCTGGCTCCGGTCTCGGCGACGTTGTAGGCGATTTTTTCGATCTCGAAGCGCGTGATCGTGGCCTGGAGAAGCATTTCGACTTCGAGGAGCTTTCCGACCTTGACGTACATCTTCGGTTCCAGCTCGTTCAGATTGTCCATATCGTTCTTCTTCAGGATCTTTGTGACGGACTGGAGATTCTGGAGACGCAGGCCCTTGTCGAGCATCTCGTTTTCGAGGCGGACATTGAAGTCGTCGGCGAGGTAGGACGGCGCGGAGACCTTGATGACCGGGGAAAGAATCGCGGAACGGTGGAGCGATTTGTCGTCGGACAGGAGTTTCTGCAGCGTCGCTTCGATCTGGTCGGCGAGTTCGTCGAGGTCCTTCACGCGCAGATTCGCGGTGCGCGCCTGATCGATCTCGCCCGTGGTGGCGTCGAGGATGCGCATGGTGCAGTTCAGGCGGGTGCCGAACTTGCTGATCTCGGAGACGAGGATGTATTTCACGCCCTCGACTTCGCCGAGCTTGGCTTTCTGGGTGGAGTTCAGGCTTACGAGGTCGGAACTGGTCGTGAGGCCGATTTCCGTGAGCATCTGTTTCAGCGCGCCGCGGGAGACCAGCGTGTATTCGTCGGACTGGATCGAGGATTCCAGGATGCCCCAGAACGCCTCGATGTCGGACGCGGGCACGCCGCCCTTTCCGACGGGTTCGGCGACGGCAAGCTTATCGGCGGCGAAAACGCCGGCGGACAGAACGACGCATGCAAGTGCGGTGATGAGTTTTTTGAAGTTCATTGCAGTCATCCTTTCCGGTTATTGTTCCAAAGTGGTGGTGATCTTCTGGTCGGACTTCACGTCCAGCGAGAGCGTCTTGGTCTGATAGCCGTCGGCCTTGATCTCGATCTTGTGCGCGCCTTCGGGCAGGGGGAACGCCTCGCCGCCCGCGCCGACGATGATGCCGTCCGCATAAACTGTGGCATCCGATGCGTTGAACCCTTCTCCGCCGGTCGGCGTGACCGTGACCATGTACGGCATCGGCGTGACGGTCACTTTGTTCTTGCGACCTTCCTGGCAGACGCTGTAGAGGTCCTCGGCGGCCTGTTCCAGCGCGGACTTCATGAGCGACAGGAAGATGTTGTTGTCGAACGCCTCCGTACTGACCGGACGCTGTTCGCGGTAGCTGCCCGTGTAGACGTTGCTGTACACGCTGTGCTGCGCCGCGAGGTCAATCATCTTGATCGTGACGTCCAGTTCGTACGTGGTGGTGTTGGTGTTGATGCCGTAGCCGGAGAACGAACGGGTCTTGCTGTGGATGTCCGAGACGGTGCCGTAGATCAGGTGCGTGGCTCCGGTCTCCTTCGCGATGCGGAGCATGAAGTCGCGCGGGAAATCGGGTTCCTTCTGGAGTTTCTGCATGGCGGCGGCCACCTGCGAGACTTCCATGGTCCCGAAGACGTCGTTGTGCTTGCCCAGGTACGCGCTCAGGTACTCGGCGCCGATCACCATCGGACGCGGCTCGCCCTTCACGATCGTGTTGTACAGGTCGATCGCCTTCTTGCGCGTGAAGACGTTGTCGTCCACCTGCGCCTCGCGGTTCGCCGAATTCGTCCAGCTGCTGTCCCACGCGTCGATCATGCGGACATAGCCCTGCATGATGGAGTTGATGGTCCGATGGTCGGCGTCGTTCAGCGTGTTCTGCGGCGGGATCACGATCGGATTGTTCTTCGTGTCGAGGAACCGGATCTGTCCGTTGATGTCGATCGAGGTAAAATCCAGCACGCAGACCTTGAACGGCTTCCAAGCGGGCTTTTCCTTCGCCTTCGTCCTGACCGTTTCCGTGATCACGGTCGTGGTGGTCGTCGTGGTCGTCGTTTTCTTTTCCTGTTCCGTCTCGGTCGTCCGTTCCGCGTCCGCGGCGAAATCCGACGCCGCGACGAGCGCCAGCACGGCCGCCGTCAATGCGGTGAAATACAGTTTTTTCATGATGTTTCAAGCCTCCTTTGCGTTCGGGTGCCTGTGTGTTGTCTTCGGAAGCCGCCGCTAAAAATTGAGGACGGCCGATATCAACTCTGTCGACGAGCGGCACGCATTGCACGCACGTCTAACATATTATACTGCATATCGGCCGAAAAATCAAGCTCAAAAAACAAAAAAAACGAAAAATAATCCGATAAAATGAGCAATTTAAGCTTACGAAATATACGGAATTCCGGCGCTTTGCGATTTTATATGCGTCGAACGGTGACACCCAAAGACAGAAAACGGGCCGGCGGATGCGAAGTCCGTCAGCCCGAAAAAAGCAGAAAAAGCGTAGAGGGAAGGGAGGATTACTTGTCCTTCTTCTCGTCCTTCTTCTCGTCCTTCTTCTCGTCTTTCTTTTCGTCCTTCTTCGCCTCGGCGGTCTTCTTGTCGACGAACTCGACGTAGTCCAGATAGACATCGGCCTTCGAGGCTGTGTACTGACTGTTCGAGGAGATGCTCAGGGCCCAGCCGGACGGGATCTTCTTGAAAATCTTCATCATGTCGTCGTAGACGTTGACTTCCTCCTCGAACCAGGTGTCCATCTTGTCGTTCTTGTCGCGCAGGGTGAACCAGTCGACGTCGACGACCCAATTGTAGGTGGAACTGCCGGATTTTCCCTTCGGAGTCTCGGTCTGCCAGTTGTAGGAGATGCTGCTCTGCGTGAGCTTGCCGTAGCCGACGTAGACGGCGATGCCCTGGTCGTCCTTGGACTTAACCGTGGCGTCCGCGCCGGTCGGGAGCGTGACGGCTTTCCAACGCCAGCGCATGATCGGATACTTCTTCAGATCGACGTCGGAGCTGTCGACCATGATCACCCCTGACGCTTTATCGGATGTGATGTGCAGGACTTTGTGCTTCAGCTCCTTGTCCTCGACGATTTCGTACTTCACGTCGGGCGTGCCGGGTTTGCCGCGATAGCTCCAGCCGTCCGGGATGCCGTCGCTGTCGAGCTTCGATTTCTCGAAGTCCCAGTGGCGCACGGGTTCTTTGTCCTTCGCGCCCAATCCGAGGGAAAGGAAGGCGCAGGGAGCGAGGAGGACGGCGAGCATGGAGGCGGATTTCATCAGGCGGAAACGTTTGTTCATTTGAGTTTCTCCCATTTCCAGGTTTGTGCGTATTCATCGCGCCGTTCGAGGATGTCCCGGACGTATTTGCGCGTGGATTCGATGTCGATGTTCGGCATGACTTTGCCGTCGTGGAGAAGCGGTTTCCATGCGTCGGCGCGCTGGATGCCCGCATTGTACTCGCAGAGGGCGAGCGCCTCCGCATCGTTGTAGTCCTTCCAGCGGTCCAGCGCCCGACCGAGGAACCAGGACCCGATCTCGATGTTGAGCGCGGGATCCATCAGCGCGCCATCGGACGGTACATGACGCTGGAAGGTATTTTCCCAGTCCTTGACCGCCGAGGAAGGCATGACCTGCATGAGGCCGATTTCGCCCTTGCTGCCGCGTGCGGACGCGTCGAACCGGCTTTCCTTCCAGATGACGGCCTTCAGGAGCGGCGGATAAACGCCGTTGCGGCGTCCGGCGGCCACGATCATTTTATCGTAGCGGGACGAACGGTCCATGTAGCTCATGATGGACGTTCCGGCCTTCCATACTCCGATGCCCATCAGGATGCCGATGATCGCGAAGAGCAGAAGCAGGAAGACCGCCTGCGTCCGGTGGACGGAGATCAGCAGAGTGCTCGGCTGATTCGTCTTTTTGGACTTCTTTCCGGCGGTTTTCCGTTTGATGGTGGTCTGTTTCTGCCGTTTGGCTGGCATACCGGTCCTCCGTTGCGGCGGGGCAGGGCGGTGGTCCGGAGCGCGTTCAGTTCTGCTCCGGAGCCGCGGATGAATTCATGGCTGCGGCGGCCGCTTCCGCGGCGCGGATGCGTTCGGCCTCGGCCAGAAGTTTCTTGAAGGTCTCTTCGTATTTGAGCTCCTGCGGGACGGGGATCACGCGGAGTTCGCGGAGCTGCTTCATGTCGACGGCCGCCGGGGCGTTCATCATCAGGTCTTCGGCCTGCTGGTTGAACGGGAAGGCGATGACTTCGCGGATGTTCGGGGCGTCGGCGAGGAGCATTGCCATGCGGTCGACGCCGGGGGCGATGCCTCCGTGCGGCGGCGCGCCGAGCTTGAACGCGCGGATCATGCCGCCGAACTTGTCGTCGACGACCTCGCGGGTATAGCCGCACATCTCGAAGAGCTTGTACATGAGCTCGGGCTGGTGGTTGCGGATCGCGCCGGAGGAGAGTTCGATGCCGTTGCACACGATGTCGTACTGGTACGCCACGATATCAAGCGGGTTCTGCGTCTCGACGGCCTTCATCCCGCCCTGCGGCATGGAGAAGGGGTTGTGGCAGAAGATCAGCGCGCCGGTCTCCTCGTCGGTCTCGAACATCGGGAAATCGACGATCCAGCAGAACTTGAAGACGTTCGGGTCGATGAGGCCGAGGCGGCGTCCGAG
>JAEEGL017314325.1_pt1 | contig 13511 bp, 13 predicted proteins | sample 9134231 | NCBI WGS metagenome assembly JAEEGL01 (sample SAMN16246548, study PRJNA631951) | gut metagenome | biome: gut microbiome; feature: rumen; material: fiber-attached | host: Bos | place: Iran: Karaj | collected 2018-10
AACTGGATGTCCGTCGCGATGAGGAAGGGGATCATGGAGCCCCAGCGGCCCCAGCAGGTGAAGCCGAAGCGGTCCTCGCCCTGCTTCATCTGTCCGTCACCATTCAGGTCCTGATGGGTCTGCTCGATGACGGAGATCATGGCGTCATAGGTCCATTTTCCGTCGAACACGATGTTCGTGATGTAGTTCGGATCCTGATAGGTGTTGTTCAGAATGTCCTTGTTCTGATACAGGCAGTGGCAGGACTGAAGCGCGTCGGTGAAATAGTCGCCGATGAGCAGGTACATGCCGCCCTCGATGAACTGGCAGTCCTTCATCGCCTCGGTGTACCAGTAGTTCTGGTCGAAGTCGATGACGGGCGCATTGTAAATGTTGTGGATGTAACCGTCGCGGGAGAGGTTCGCCATGGCGCGGATATCGTTGACCACGACGTCGAACGCATCGTCGCCGGACACCACGAGCTTCTTGACGTCGCCTTCGGCACTGCCGACGGTGAATGAGGTCTCGGTGAACTCGAACTTGATGTTGAGGAGTTCGGCGATCTTCTGATTCCGGTTGAAGACGGCGTCGTTCACCGCTTCGCCGTTCAGCTCGCCGGAACCGCGGATCAGGTAGTCGGCGTTCGTCGCGTCGTTTTCATCGATGGAGGAAGAGACGCGGAACGAGCGTCCGCCGAAATCCGTGTCTGCGAAGGGATCCACCCAGACTTCCTCTTCTTCTTCGACGGCATCGGCGGGTGTGCCGTCTGCCTGAGGCGTTTCATCTTTCTTGTCGTCGGTTCCGTTTTCGGAACAGCCGACCATGACGGATAGGCATCCCGCTGCGAGGAGCAGGGCGAGAAGCAGGCTGATGATTTTTTTCATGGCGATCTCCCTCCGCGCGATTCAGCGACGCGCAAGTCTGGCGTTGAAAATGATTCCTTAACTGTCTTTGTTAAGACTGTTATATTATATCACAAGCCGCCGGGTCTTGTCAATGATCGGTGACATTTTTGATCGCTTTTTTGAAACTATTTTGCGACTTCGGCATCTCAGGCTTGATCCGGAGTGCCTTTTCCGTCCGGGAGACGCGCGGATTCCCCGTTGAACATTCTGTAAACAAAATGTAAACCCTCGCGCAAGCACTTTCCTTTAGCGCGTTAATGTGGTAAAATGATGAAGAATTCAAACGGTCCTTCCAACACGGACGGACTCAACATGCAAGGAGATTATCCATGAAAAAGGTTTTCGCTCTTCTGATCGCCGCCGTCCTGATGCTCTCGTTGGCTGCCTGCGGCGCTTCCTCTCCGAAAAACGATCCCGCTGTCGCCGGAAGGACCGGCTTCATCATGGGGATCGACCCCGAATATCCGCCCTTCAGCTACCTCGGCGACGACGGCAACTACACCGGCTTCGACGTCGAGATCTGCCAGGCCGTCTGCGATTATCTCGGCTGGAACATGACGATCTTCGGGGTGAACTGGGATGAAAAGCTCGTCCAGCTCGATTCCCTCGAATGCGACTGCGTCTGGTCCGGCATGACGATCCTCGACAGCATGAAGGATGCCGGATACGTCATTTCCAAGCCGTATTACGACAACACCCAGGTCCTCGTCGTGAAGGAGGACAGCGGGTTTGCCTCGTCCGCGGATCTGGCGGGGAAGCTCGTGGCGGTTCAGCTCGGCACCTCCGGTGAGATTCTGCTCCAGAACGATCTTGCCGATCTCGCCGCGACCTTCGGCGATGTCATCACCTGCGACAGCTTCCTGAAATGCTTCACGGAGCTTGCCGGGAATTCCGTCGACGCGGTGTTCGTGGACCTTCCCGTCGCGGCAAGCTATGCGGCAAATCATGAAGGCTTCAAGATCATCGACGAGCAGCTCGGCGCCGAACAGTACGGCATCGCGTTCCGCTCGGGCGACCAGGCGCTCTGCGATGCGGTCGAAAAGGCGATCGCCGCGCTCGTGGAGAATGGCAAGTACGCCGAGATCGCGGCCAAGTATCCGGATATCGTCAACAACCTTCTGTTCCTGAACGACTGATGCCGGAACCGGATCCAACCGGCAGAATCAAATAGAAGACATGAGCCCGAAGGTGCTTTTCCGTGCTTTCGGGAGCTTGTCTTTTCAGTCCGAAGGCTTATCGGCGGACATCTTCATCAATCTCCATCCGTGAGGTGCATTTCATGTCGCTCTTGACGATGATCCTCAAAATGAGCGAGGGGCTCGGGAAGACCTGCGCGATCTTCTTCCTGACGCTCTTGTTCTCCCTGCCGCTCGGCATGATCGTGGCGCTCTTGCGCATGAGCAAAAACAAGATCATCTCCTCCGTCATCCGGTTCTTCATCACCGTGCTGCGCGGGACCCCCTTGATGCTGCAGCTTCTGGCGGTGACCTACGGCCCGTACTATCTCTTCCACGCGAACGTCTCGCGCAACAAGCTGATCCCCGTCGTGATCGCGTTCTCCATCAACTACGCCGCGTATTTCGCCGAGATCTACCGCGGGGGCATCGAATCGATCCCCAAAGGGCAGTATGAAGCGGCGACGGTCCTCGGCTACAGCCGGTTTCAGACCTTCATGCGGATCGTGCTGCCGCAGGTCATCAAGCGCATCATGCCCAGCGTGACCAACGAGGTCGTGACCCTCGTCAAGGATACGTCGATGGCCTTTACCGTCTCGTATCAGGAGATGTTCACGATCGGCAAGCAGATCGCAAACTCCCAGACGAGCTTCACGCCGTTCATCGTGGCGGGCGTCTTCTATTACCTGTTCAACTTCATCGTCGACCGGGTGATGGGGCGCATCGAAAAGCGTCTGAATTATTACAGCTGAGAGGAGGGGAACATCGTGTCAGCGATTACCGAAAACAAAGCGCCGGGATCCGTTCCCATCCTCGAGATCCGCGGACTGCGCAAGGCGTTTGACCGGGTGCCGGTCCTCCGTGATATCTCGTTCACCGTCAACACCGGCAACGTCGTCACCATCATCGGTCCTTCCGGCTCCGGCAAATCGACGCTTCTGCGCTGCGCCTCGTTTCTCGAAAACGCAAACGACGGCGACATCCTCTACGACGGACAGTACGCGATGAAGGGCGGCGTCTATGCCCCCAAAAAGGAATTGAACCGCTTCCGGACGCTGTTCGGAATGGTCTTTCAGAATTTCAACCTCTTCCCGCATTATTCGGTGCTGAAAAACATCTGCGAGCCCCCCATCCTCCGCGGATGCGACCGGGAAGAAGCCCGGGAGAGGGCCTCGGAGCTGCTCAAAAAGATGGGCCTGGAAGGGAAGGAGAACGCGTATCCCTGCCAGCTCTCCGGCGGTCAGCAGCAGCGAGTCGCGATCGCCCGCGCCCTGGCGCTCAGTCCCGAGATCCTCTATTTCGACGAACCGACCAGCGCGCTCGACCCGGAGCTCACCGGCGAAGTGTTGAAGGTCATCCGTCAGCTCGCGGAGGACCATATGACCATGGTCGTGGTGACGCACGAAATGTCGTTTGCCCATGCCGTGAGCCATCAGGTGATCTTCATGGACGGCGGCTACATCATGGAAGAAGGCAGCCCGGAACAAATCTTTGAAAATCCGCAGCAGGAGCGCACCAAACGCTTCCTGAGCAATTACAAGAAATGAACGACATCCGATATGCGCTGCTCGATCCGACGGGGAATCTGACCGTTCTGGTCGAGACAGCCGTTCAGCCGGAAAATCAGCCCGGCATCGCCAAACAGATCATGGAACGGGAGCCGGAAGCGGAGCAGGTGGGATTCCTCTCGCCGGATCCCGACGGCATTGCGCTTCGTATGGCCGGGGGAGAGTTCTGCGGAAATGCCGCGATGAGTGCGGCGGTCCTCTGTGCGATGGATCGCGGCATTCCGGACGGGATCGTCCCCGTCGCCGTCGCGGGCCAGCCGGAACCTGTCCTGGTCTCGGTCACGGCATTGCCCGACGGCGCGATGCGGGGAACGCTCACGATGCCGGACCTGGTCTCCGTGGGAGAAGAGCGCTTTCCCGACGGAGCGCTGTACCCGGTCGTGCGGTTTCGCGGCATTTCGCATGTGATCCTCGAAGCCCCGCTCGACCGGAAAACGGCTGAAGCGTCCGCGCCGGTCTGGTGCCGCCAGCTCGGTGCCGAATCGCTCGGCATCATGATGCTGGACCGCGACGCGCAGACACTCGTTCCGCTCGTCTTTGTGCCGGCAGCCGATACGCTGTTCTGGGAGAACTCGTGCGCCAGCGGGACCTCTGCGGTCGGCGCATTCCTGGCTGCCGAACAAGGCCCCGGATCCTGGTCCCTCCGTCAGCCGAGGGGATCGCTCCGCGTGGAGGTGAGTGCGGCGGGAAAGATCCTCCTCACCGGGACCGTCCGGCTGCGTTATCGACGGTACATGCCGATCCGGGCAGAGTCGCGCTGAACGGTCCGGCGGACCCGGCCAACCGAACAAATCGAATGACATGAACGAAAGGAAGATATCCATGAAACACCCCGGACTGCGCATCCTCTCGCTGCTTCTCGCAGTAGTGTTCCTCACCCTCACCGCCTGTTCCGAGAAAAACCCGGACGGCACCCCGGGCGAGCCGCAGAACACCCCATCGGCCCCCGCTTCGGACACCGCGCCGGAGAACACGCCCGCGGAAACCGAAGCGGAAGGACCGTCCCTCGCCTTCGACAAGGAGGACTACGGTGGCGTCGTTTTCCACATCCTCACCTGCTCCGAAGCGGATTATGAATACAACGCCGAGGAAGAGACCGGCGAGCGCGTGAACGACGCGATCTTCGCCCGCAACCGCAACGCCGAGGAATACCTCAACATCGATCTCGACGTGATCTACGAATCCGGCGCGTGGGCAACCCGGGACACCTACAACAATCTCGTGCGCGCGTCGATCACCGCCGGTGACAACGCATACGACTACGTCACGGGCATGATCTCCTGCATCCAGCCGCTCGCCTCGACGCAGTACTTCATGAACCTGAACGAGATGCCCGGGATGGAGCTCTCGAATCCGTGGTGGGTCTCCTCGATGCAGAAGGAACTGTCCCTCAACGGGAAGCTCCTCTCGATCATCGGCGACGTCTCGCTCTCCCTCTATAAAGGCCTCTCCGTCTTTTTCTTCAACCAGAACCTTCTCGAAGAGCGGAACATGGAGGATCCCTTCACGCTCGTGCGCGAGGGCAGATGGACGGTCGACAAGATGATCGAGCTCGGCGCCGACACCGGATCCGACCTCAACGGCGACGGCGCGTTCAGCCTCGGGGACGATCTCTACGGCACGGTGATCTACGAAGTCGTGTGGCGCTCCTTGAACGCGGCGGTCGACGTGCATCCGGTCCACATCGGCGCGGACGGCTTGCCCGTCGTGGATGATCTCGACGAGCGCGCCATCACCGTCATCGAAAAGCTCACCTCGTTCCTGCACGATCACGACGACGTGTGGATCAAGGACACCACCGAATCCGATCTGCGCGACATCTTCATCAACGGGCGTGCGCTGTTCTTCCTCGGCAAGCTGAACGGGATGGAGGCGATGGGCAACATGGAGGCCGACTACGGCATCATCCCCATGCCGAAGTACGACGAGAGCCAGCCCGCCTACTACACGCAGATCGCAACGGCCACCCAGATCATCCTCGTCCCCGTCACGACGGGCAGCGCGGACGTCACCGGCCATGTGCTCGAGACCCTCTGCTTCTTCACATGGCGCGACGTGGTGGACGAATACTATGAGAACGCGCTCCAGACCCGGTACAGCCGCAGCGAAGCGACGTCCGAAATGCTCGACATCATCCGGCAGGGGGCAGTGAACGGCTTCGACTATTCCTATTCCACCGCCATCGCAGGCGATCCGTGGGTCAACAAGATCGTCAGCGACTATTCCTTCCGCGCGATCGCACCGGCCTCCGCGTTCAAATCGCAGAAGAAGGTCTGGGAAAAGGCCATCGAAAAAATCCTTGAGAATTATCAGTAACGGAGCGCGCCGCCCGGCGTTTTCCATGAAGCATCCGATCCTTCCACGGAAAGGCGGGACCACATGAAAAAGCATCCGATCCTGTGGATCCTCCTCGGCATCCTCGCAGCCCTCCTTTTGTGTTTCGGCATCCTCGCCGCCGAGATCGCGCTCGACGCCAAGACGGACGAAACCCGGGCAGCGGACTGCATCCTCGTTCTCGGTGCGGGGACCTGGGACGGCGAGGTCTCCCCAGTTTTCCGCGAGCGGCTGTCCCACGCCGTCGATCTGTACCGCGCGGGATATGCGCCGAAGATCATCCTGACGGGCGGCCTCGATCCGAGGAACACCGTGACCGACGCGGAAGCGGCCAGACGGTGGCTGGAGGCAGAGGGGATCCCCGCCGAAGACGTGTTCCTGGAGGAGCAATCCCGCTACACGCACGAGAATTTCGTCTATGCGCGCCGGATCATGGAGCGGGAGGGGATGAAGACCGCGCTCGTGGTGAGCGATCCGCTCCACATGAAACGGGCGATGCTCTGCGCGCGGGATTTCGGCGTCGAGGGGTTCGCGAGCCCGACGCCGACGACGCGCTACCGGACGGCCCGCTCGATCGTGCCGTTCATGATTCGGGAGACGGGATGCCTCTTCGCGTACGGCGTCTGGCGGATCGTCACAAGACCCTGGAATCGATAAAGCGCAACAGAAAAAGGAGAGCCTCGGACGGTTCTCCTTCTTTTGTTGCCTTCACACCTGTTCCGCGATCATGTAGATCAGCCGCTCGGTGTCGTCCCAGCCGAGGCAGGGATCTGTGATCGACTTGCCGTAGACGTGTTCGCCGATCTTCTGCGCGCCTTCCTCGAGGTAGCTCTCGATCATCAGCCCTTTGACGAGCCGGCGGATGTCCTCCGAGTGACGCCGCGCGTGCAGGACTTCGCTCGCGATGCGTGGCTGTTCCTTGAATTTCTTGCCGGAGTTGGCGTGATTCGTGTCGACGAGGACCGCCGGATTCTTCAGCCCGGACGCCGCATACCGTTCCGCGAGATCGAGCAGGTCTTCGTAATGGTAGTTCGGCAGGGACTGCCCGTGCTTGTTCATATAGCCGCGCAGGATCGCATGGGCGAAGGGATTGCCCGTGCTCTCGACCTCCCACCCGCGGTAGATGAACGCGTGCGGATGCTGGGCCGCCGTGATCGAATTCAGCATGACCGAGAGATCGCCGCCCGTCGGATTCTTCATCCCGACCGGGATCTCGAGGCCGGACGCCGTCAGACGGTGCTGCTGATCCTCCACGCTCCGCGCGCCGACTGCCACATAGGAGAGCAGATCGGAGAGATAGCGGTGGTTCTCGGGATAGAGCATTTCGTCCGCGGTTGAGAGCCCGGTCTCCGAGAGCACGCGGATATGGACCTCCCGGATCGCGATGATCCCCTTGAGAAGATCGGACTCCTTTTCGGGATCGGGCTGATGCAGAAGACCCTTGTAGCCGTCGCCCACCGTGCGGGGCTTGTTCGTGTAGACGCGCGGGACGAGGATCAGCCGGTCCGCGACCTTTTCCTGCACCTTTGCGAGGCGCGAGGCGTAGTCGAGCATCGGATCCTCGGCGTCCGCGGAGCACGGGCCGATGACGAGGATGAATTTGTCGCTTTCCCCGGAGAACACCGCCTTGAGCGCGATGTCGCGGGCGTGCTTCGAGTGTTCGAGAGCGAGGGAGATCGGGTACATCTCCTTGATCTCCATCGGGATGGGCAGCTTGCGCTTGAATACCATATTCATGGGAGAGGATCCTTTCTGTGTTCAGACTTTTTTATCGAACAGCGCACGGCGGGACGTCGAAATGCGCATCATTTCCTTCATTTTGTCGATGTTCTCGTCCGCGAGGTACGTCCGCAGCCGGTTCAGCTCTCCGGAGAAGGCGTCGATTTCGGCGACGAGTTTTTTCTTGTTGAGCAGGAACAGCTCGCTCCACATGTCCTCGTTGATCCGGGCAATGCGGGTCAGATCGCGGAAGGAGTCGCCCGTGTAATCCACGAGGTGCGGCTCGGTGTTCGAGGTCATGAGCGCGACGGCGATGCAGTGCGTAAGCTGGGAGAGGAACGCGATCATCTCGTCGTGCTTCTCCGGCGTCAGCTCGCTCACCCGCGCAAAGCCGAGCGTCTCGCCGAGGGAGCGGCACAGCGCGATCGCTTCGGGGGTATTCTTCGCGGTCGGCGTCACGATGTAGTTCGCCCCGCGGAAAATGCCGTCGTCGCTGTTTTCCACGCCGTAGACCTCCCGGCCCGCCATCGGATGCGCCGCGATGAATTCGACGCCGTCGGGGAGCATGGACTGGATCGTGTCGAGGATCGCGCACTTGACGCCGGTGACGTCCGTGATGACGGTCCCGGGACGCAGCATGTCCCCGTGTTCCGCGATCCACTCGACGAAGGTGTGCGGATAGAGCGCGAAGACGATGAGATCGGCGTCCGCGATCCAATCCGTGCGGACCTCGGTCGACGCGTCGGTAACGATCCCGGCATCCTTTGCAAAGTCCACGGAGGACTGACTCAGCGTGATCGCCCGGACGGCATAGCCCTGCCTCGTGAGGGCGCGCGCATAGCTTCCCCCGATGAGGCCGAGGCCGACGATGAGGATCTTTGTCTCTTTCGGCAGCATCATATCTCCCTCATTTCCACTCCGATCCCGAGAGAACGGAGCACATCATAGAATTCCGGCCAGCTCTTGTTCACGGCTTCCGCGCCGCACAGCTCGCCGCCGGTCATCGCGAGCAGGATCGAAGCGGCCATCGCGACGCGATGATCGTTCCAGCTTTCGATCGCAGAATCAGGCTTCACGGGAACGGCGGGGAAGACCTCGATCCGGTCCTCGCCGACCGCCGTGCGGATGCCGAATTTCCCAAGCTCCGCCGCCATTGCCGCTCCCCGGTCGCTTTCCTTGATCCGGAGCCGCGCGGTCCCCGTCAGCGTCACGCCGTGCAGCACGCCGCCGAGCGCCATGAGAACGGGACCGAGATCCGGCGTGTCCGAGAGATCGATCGTGCACGGCCCGGCCGCAAGTTTTCGATAATCCTCCCGGTAGACGGCATCCCCCTGCGCGCTGTGCGGTGAGAGACCGGTGACGGTGACGCTGCCGCCCGTGAGATTGAAGGCATCCGGGAAGGCGGCGTTGGAATAATCGCCCTCGACCGTGCCGTCGCGGAGACGGTAGATCTGATCGCCCGGAACGCGGAAGACGAGCGAGCCGTCCTCCTCCGTTCTCCGCTCATACCGGATGCCCGCCCGATCCAGGATCCCCGCGGTGACGTCGATATACGGCAGGCTGACGACGGGCGGCGTGATGCGGAGGGTGCTGGAGCCGGACAGGGTGGGCAGAGCGAAGAGCAGTCCCGTCACGAACTGGCTCGAGACGTCGCCGCGGATCCTGAATTCGCCCGGCTTCAGCGGACCGCGGACCCGGATCCCGCCGTCTGTGCGTTCGAGGAGAAGTCCCTGCTCACGGCAGAGATCCTCATAGACCCCGAGCGGACGTTCCATCAGCCGCGGACTGCCCGTGAAGCGCGATTCCCTCTCCCGCAGAAGGGCGAGCGGCAGGAAGAACCGCAGCGTGCTCCCGCTCTCCCGGCAGGGAAAGACGTCGGCTATCTCTCCGTGAGGCGTGATGACGGCATGTCCACCGTCGAGCGTGACCGACGCGCCGAGCGCACGCACACAGTCGAGGGTCGCCAGGATGTCCTCGCTTTTCGAGAGCGGTCCGACGGTCACGGGCTCCGTACCGAGCGCGGCGGCGATGAGGAGCCGGTGTGCCACGGTCTTTGAAGGCGGTGCGGCGACGGTCCCTTCTGCCCGGGACGGGGTGAAGACCGCTCTCATGCGTCGCCTCCGTCATCCCGGAGCACGTCGTCGAGCAGATAGTCCATCGCCCGCAGGTACCCGTCGAAGCCGAGCCCCATGATCGTCTTCACCGCGGCGAGCCGCACATAGCTCACCTGCCGGAACTCCTCACGTTCGGAGACGTCCGAGAGATGTACTTCGACCGTCGGGATCGCGACCGCCTTGATCGCGTCGAGGAGGGCAACGCTCGTGTGCGTGTAGGCGGCGGGGTTGAGGATGATCCCGTCGTAGATGCCGAGCGCGCGCTGGATCTTCGTCACGAGGACCGCCTCGCTGTTCGACTGAAAAACCGTGACAAACGCGCCGCGCTCCCTCGCGTATTCCTCGATGGTGCCGACGAGATCGCGGTATGTCCGCCTGCCGTAGATTTCAGGCTCCCGGACGCCGAGCATGTTGAGATTCGGGCCGTTGAGCACGAGGATCTTTCGTTTCTTCATCGGGATCCCTCCTGATTGAACCATCCGCAGCCGAAGCGTACGGTGAGAAGATCGGCCGTGACGAGGAGCGCCATGGCATCGACGGCGACGCGCGCGCGGTGAACGACGGCCGGATCGTGGCGTCCGCGGCCCTCGATCACGGTGTTCTCTCCGGTGACGAAGTTGACGGTATTCTGCGGCTTCGCGACGGTCGGCGTGGGCTTGACGGCGGTCCGGAAGACAACGGGCGCGCCGTTTGTGATCCCGCCGTTGATCCCGCCGTTCCGATTCGATCCGAAGACGACGGCACGGTCAACCGAATAGGCGATCGGATCGTTCGCTTCGCTGCCCCGCATGTCCGCGAGCGCAAAGCCGGCGCCGAACTCCACTCCCTTGACGGCGGGGACCGCAAAGAGCGCGTGGGCGAGATCGCCTTCGACCGTATCGAACCAAGGTTCACCGAGCCCCGCGGGCAAGCCGGTGATCGCCGTTTCGAGCACGCCGCCGACGCTGTCCCCGTCCGCACGGGCTGCTTCGATCGCCGCGCGCATGGCCTCTGCCGCCTCCGCATCGAGTACGGGGAAGGGACTTTCGGCAAGCGCGGCAAGATCGGAATCGAGATCGCCGAAGGGACGGTCCGGGATCCCCGCGAGCCGCGCGATGTGCGTTCCGACGCAGATCCCTTTTGCCATAAGAGCCGCGCGCAGGATGGCACCCGCCGCCGCGAGAGGAGCCGTCAGACGTCCGGAAAAATGCCCGCCGCCGCGGTAATCCTCAAAGCCGTCGTATTTGATGTGCGCCGTGAGATCGGCGTGACCCGGACGCGCGGGACCGTACACATAGTCGCCGCTCTTCGTGTCCCCGTTCGGGATGAGGATCGCAAGAGGCGTTCCGGTCGTTTTTCCCCGGAAGACCCCGCTTGCGAGGATGAATTCGTCCGTCTCCCGGCGCGCAGTCGAGATCGTGCCGGAGGGCCGCCGCAGATCGAGCTCGTGCCGGATCGCGTCCTCGTCGACCGGGAGTCCCGGACAGAGTCCGTCGAGCACGACGCCGATCATCGGACCGTGGCTTTCGCCGAAGAGCGTGAGCGTCAATGCCGAGCCAAAGGTGTTTTTCATCGCGTGCCTCCGAATACCGCCCGATACCGCTCCATCAGAACGGACACCGGGGTCTTCTTGACGCGGCAGGAACCGATCTTATCGACGTACACCGCGTCGATGCCGTCCGCCGCGCTTTTCTTGTCGTGTGTCAGCGCCTCTGCGATCCTTGCCGGGTCCCCTTCATAAGTTATCGGAAGCCCGAGCTTTTCGAGGACCGCCCTCATCCGGCCGCGCGCCTCCTCTTCCATCATCGGGAGCATCCCGAGCGCGACGCATTCCCCGTGAAGAAGGTTCGGAGCCTCCGTGCTCTCGATTGCGTGGCCGAGCGTGTGACCGAAGTTGAGGATCCTGCGCAGCCCGCTCTCGCGTTCGTCCGCTTCGACGACGGCTTTCTTGATGCACAGCGAGCGCCGGATGATCTCCGGGAGCCGCGTCAGGGGATCGTCCTCCTCGAAGAGGCGGAACAGCTCCGCGTCCGAGGTCGCCGCCATCTTCACGGCTTCCGCCAGCCCGTTTGCGATCTGACGCGGGGGAAGGGTGGAGAGGGCTTCGGGATCGGCGAGGACGCGCTTCGGCTGCCAGAACGCGCCGACGGTGTTCTTGTAGCCGTGAAAATCGACCGCCGTCTTCCCGCCGATGGAGGAATCCACCTGCGAGAGGACCGTCGTCGGAATGTTGTAGAAATCGATTCCGCGCATATAGGTGGCGGCGGCGAATCCCGCGAGATCCCCGCACACGCCTCCTCCGACCGCTGCGACGCAGTCATGCCGGGTGAATCCCGCTTCGAGCATCGCGTCGAGCAGGCGCACATAGCAGTCGAAGCTCTTCGATCCCTCGCCCTCCGGAAGCGTGACGACGACGGGACGGCGCGACGCATGGGCAACGGCCTCGGCATATCCCGCCGGAACGCCGGAATCGGTGACGATGAGAACGCGGCGGTCGAGATCGAGCAGCTCACCGGCGCGGTTCAGGATGCCGGGATCGGTCAGGATGTCGTAGGAGCGCTCGCCGAGCGAGAGCCGGATCGCCTTCATCGGAGCTCCTCCTTTTCACGGCGCGCCGGATAGGTTCCGACGAGTTTGAGGCGGTCGCACACCGCGCCGAGCTCCGAGAACATCTGCTGCCCGTTCTCCGAGCGGATGTTGCCCTCGCCCTCGACGTAGAAATAGTAGTTCCACGGCAGAGTCTTGAGCGGCCGGGAGTGCAGGGAGCGCATGTTGTATCCGCGCCGCCCGATGATGTTCACGGCTTCGGCGAGGGATCCGGCCTCGTTCTTCACGGAAAAGACGAGGAAGAAATTGTCGTTATCCCGTCCCGGACCGTCGTTCGGCGTGCGGGAGAGAACGGCGAAGCGCGTGGTGTTGAGGCCGCTTTCGTTGATGTGCGGAACGAGGACGTTCAGCCCGTAGAGGGACGCCGCGCGCTCCGTTCCGATGGCCGCGACCGAGGGATTCCCGCCCTCCGCGACAGCCTGTGCCGCCATGGCGGTATTGGCGGCCTCGCGCGTCTCGTATCCGCGTGAAGGGAGATAGGCCGCGCACTGGGCGAGCGCCTGCGGATGGCTCACGACGACCCGGATGTCTTCAGGCGCCGCGCCGGGGAGGGCGAGCAGATTCTGCGTCACGGCGAGATCGAGCATGTTGTTGATGAACAGGGAACCCGAGAAGATCAGGTCGCACACGATCCCGACCTCTCCCGCGAAGCTGTTCTCGATCGGCAGGACCGCATAGTCGCATTCGCCCACCTCCGCCGCCCGGTACGCTTCGGCGAAATCCGGGAAGGGAATCGGTGAGCCGCCGGGGAAGAGCTCCGCAGCCGCTTCCTCCGCAAATGCCCCGGGGATCCCCGAGAACGCCGCGCGCACGCCTTCAATCAGTTTCCGCTGATACGCGCGGGAGACAGCCATCGTGTTCCGCTGAAAGGTTATATAATAAGCCCGGAGTTCGGGATCCTCCACGAGCGCGCTGTTCTTCTGGAGAAGTTCTTCCTCGCGCACGGGATCGTACACCGGCAGGCCGCGTTCTTTCTTGTAGGCGGCGACACGCCGGACGGCCTCCATCCGCTTCTCAAACAGAGCGGCGATATCCGCGTCGCAGGCGGAGATCACGCGGCGGGCCAGATCGAGATCGTTCATGGTGTGCTCCTTTTTCAGCAAAAAGCGCAGAAGTCGGGAATCCGGCCTT
>JAEEGL010304933.1_pt1 | contig 13510 bp, 7 predicted proteins | sample 9134231 | NCBI WGS metagenome assembly JAEEGL01 (sample SAMN16246548, study PRJNA631951) | gut metagenome | biome: gut microbiome; feature: rumen; material: fiber-attached | host: Bos | place: Iran: Karaj | collected 2018-10
ATTTCTCAATCATCGCGTTGTATCTAGCAATGTTACCTTCACGATGTTCAACAAATCTCTTCTTGATGTTCTCTTTGATTTCATCACTCATCACTTGTTTGATGTAGAGGACATCTTCATATTTCTCAACATTCTTACGAATTTCTTTGAGTGTCTTCTCATCGATAGACATGCTTAAAACCTCGTAGAACGAGTTGATATATTTCTTGGCTAGTAAGACATTAATGTTTTTCATACACTGTAGACCTCACTAGACATAGCTTTTACTTCTCTACCATCCACGGTAACTGGGTTAGAGGAGTAGTTGATAACAATGGCTTTACCGTTATCATATGTATTCTTAAACACTTGTTTATTAATTGCTTCACGCTTCACAAAACAACTGCCTTCTACTTGTTTTAAGACTTCTATCACTTTGTGATAAGAGTTGATAATATCTTCTTCCCAGACATCATACAAGCTGGAATAGATATAACTAGAAGATGGTGAATCAATTAATTCAGTAGTTTCTTTTTCAGTTAATAAATAGGATGGGCACACATTGTAATCAATGAGTTGTAACAATTGTTTTTCACCTAAGTAGTTCAAGTTAATTGGTGATGAATAGAATGACTTATAACCAGATAACACCATTTGGAGGAATGGAACTGATTCAGTTTCTAAGACATAACCACTGTTGGCGGTTGGGGCGTCTAAGTAGTTGTTGAAATATGGGAACATGTATAAGTTTGGTTTTCTCATGTTCTTCTTAATAGAGATATCTTGTAACGCGGACTGGTACACACCTATCGCGGATGTTCTAGTATTCTCTTCATGATAGTAAGTGGAGAATAAATCAAAGCCTAAGGATGTGAAATCAAAACCACTACCATTGTTATTGGTAATCTTCTTTTCATATTCTTTCACTAAGTTAGCGCTTTCACCTGGGTTGACACGATAGAACGATCCACCAGTACCATTAACATAATCTGTTGTGGAAATGAGTTTTTGAGACATATTCATCGCTAGCTTATTGCCATGAGAATCAGAGAAGCTTCTCACTACATCAACATTGAAGTTAAGGTCCACACTGTGTTCTTGTAAGTAAGAACCTAGGCTCTTATAACTTGGAGAGGATGAGAAACTATATGGATATGATCCACCAAATCCACCTGATGTGTAGCCCTTCAATGAGACAGAAATATCATTACCGAGATTTAGTAAATTACCCACTTTTTCCTTAATAAAGTCTGCAGAAGTCATGTGAATTGTTTGTTTTCCAAATAAAGCCTTCTTATTTTCAGACATTAAGAATTCAAGTCTTAAAGATGTATCAGCGTACTTATCTTTGTTTAACATTTCGTTAGCGAGTAAGTATTGTTGATACTTTTTAGCGATATCGTAATATTCAAGTTTCTGATCATATAAGTGGTAATGGAGAACTGGAGTGAAGTCATTTCTATTTTCTTGTGGTAATGGTTTACGTGAGGTTTCACTTAATCCCATGTATTGATATGTGATTTCTTTAAAGTTGAATTTGAAGTATGTGATGTTGTAGTTATCATTAACACCTGCGACTGTTGTATATAACTCAGTATTGAGTTCAGAGAACTCACGACCTTCTTCCACAGTGGTCATCATCGCTTTATCGTTATCGCCTATCGCGTACATAGGCATACTTAATTGCTCTGGTGAGTAATATGTTCTATTACTCGCTGAAATACCCATGTCTTTACCATAGGTGGTTAATGACATACCGCTTTGCGCGTGTGTCTTAGTGTTCAAATCAACAAGGGCACCACTACCATCTGGAAGTAAGAAGTAGCCATCATGTAATTGATATGACATACCAAATCCTGGATAGATTGCCATCTTAGATAAGGTCAACTTATTGCCTTCTTCTTCAACGATATCAGTGACAGAAATTTCTAAGCCATCGTTAATCAAAGCGTAGTTAATATTGAAGGACATTTTGAGGTTCGGTTCAGCTCTTCTTCCGTCTAAAACTGCCACTTTTGCAACGATTTTGTTATTTTTCGCGGTTGCAGTAACAGTTGTTGTGGCCTTATGATTTGTGTCAAAAATTGAGAAGCTAGCTTCACCACCAGTGGAGTTATAAGCGTTGATTGTCACTGCATTAGTGAGGAAGGCTTTACGTAATGGAAGTGTCTCTTCATCACTTTCATCAATGACACCACTATTCCAAATCTTGTCACCCTTTTGAATGGTGAATGATAAGTCATAGGAATCTAGCTTAAACTTGTAGTCACTATTTTCCATGATGATGTAGTCACCTTCTGGATATGTATCAGATGGGACACCTCTTTCAATCTTATTCATTTCATAAGCCGCGATACCAGCAGAGGCACCGACAGGTAGAGCTAAGCCAACTAGGATAAGGAGTTTATGTAATACTTTCATCGTATTGCGACCTCCTTAACTACGTTAACGATATATGAAACAAGTTGATATCCAAGGACATAGAGGATTAAGACAAAGGCAATCACTAAGATGAAACACACTAAGGTAAGGATGATATTAATGAGTGCTTTTCCTAATGAGTAGTCATGTAATTCCATGACTGTAAGGATGATATTAATGCCACACCAAGCATAAACAAGGCCCACTACCATAAAGTAGATAGCTTGTTCATTGAATGTGACGATATTAGAAATTAAGAATAATGGTAACGCAAAGATTAAGTATGGAGACAACGCATAGATAAAGGAGATAAAGATATCTTTGAGTTTGCCTTCACCATCTCTAACTGATGACACGTAGTAGTTACAAACCACTAATAACAAGATTGGTAAGGTTGACATTAAGATAGTTCTTAATCCATCAGTTCTACCCACACTATTGAATAAGTAACCAGTGAGATAAATCTTTAAGATTTGTAGTGCTACGAATATGACATATAAAACGATAGCGCCTATGATACCTGCACGATTCTTATATTTAATTTCATAAATGGTTTCGCGTGGATTACGGATAAAGGTAGTTGTTAAACCTAATTCATTCACCACAGGAGCGCGTTTCACTTTTTGGAAGAATCCTTTCACTGGTGCGAACAACATTGGTTTCTTCTTATCAACAAACTTGAGGACCGCTATTACAACAATTAAAATCACGAGTGGAATAATGACCCATGTGAGTTTAGTTCTAATCCAGTTATCTCTGATTTGCCAATAGGCATCAGAATAACCTTGTTTATCTTCTGCAAGTTTGAATTGTTTTAACGCTGTTTGATAATCACCTTTCTTCATTGACGCTCTGGCGAGTGCTTTATAAGCAAGAATAAATTTTGCGTTATATTTTAAGACTTCATTCCAAGATTCTTCACCTTCGAGATATAAGCCTTCTTTATAAAATTGAGTGGCCTTGTAAACAAGGTTAGCAAAGTATGTTGTGGAATAAGAAATGACAATTCCACTTTCCTTGTCTAAGACAAGAAGTTGATTATCCTTACTCATTCCTGCTGCTACTGGTGATTTCAAAGCGCCTAAGATTTCTTCTGCGTTTCTTCCACCAAATCTAAAGAGCAATGATCCATAGCTATCAAAGATAGTGACATAACCAGTTGATTGAATAGAGAAGATATTTCCATCGTCGTCAACAAAGGATGACACGGTGGAGACATCGTTATAGTTCATTGTGAGAATGGTATTACCAGCAGTATTTAATTTTTTCACTGTATCCGCGGTGTTATTGCTGACTGTGTATAACAAACCTTTATTATCAATACAGATATTAGTGACCGGGGCACCACTAGCGAGGACATAATCGTTGGATTGCACTCCAAAGAAGGACTGGAGTCTCGCTAATAACGATGTTGTTGTCACGTTAGCGCCAATATAAGAGATGAAATTGCCACTATTGTCTAATTGCATGACACCTTTGGTTAAGCCCTCTAAAACAGCGTAAATATTGCCTGCATCATCCGCTCTGACTTTAATAGGTGCAAACTTAGTGGTTGTGCCTACTAAAATTGAGTCTGGTCTAACGATTTCTTTATGGAACGCAAGTGTTTCTTTATTTAAGATAATAATCTTTTGTAAGTCTCTATCAGCGATATAGACATAGTTACTATTAATCGCGACACCACTAGGTCTCTTTAAAGCAATCTCTTCACTGCCATTGTTATATTTAGTAACTTCTTGGCAATATGATTCATCATCCAAAGATAAGCGAACAATTCTTGCATTACCTGTATCAGCGATATAGATAAGGTTATTCTCTTTATCCACTACCATGTCTTCTGGGTTAGCTAATGTATCAGAAGAAGACACTCCAACTGGAAGAACAATCTTTTCTTCTGGAATATAGGAAGGTTGAGCGACAGTAAGCTGATCTTCAGGACCTAATGTTTCATTACCATAAGGTAAAGCGTATGCAACGGTAGGTGAAAGGACCAATGCTCCTAAAAGGAGAAGCACTGCCGAGAAGAATACAATGAGTTTTCCTCTAAGTTTCATACTACTTGATACCTGAATGCGCCATAGTGTCCATAACTTTAGATTGCATGAAGATGAAGATGACTAAGTTGGGAACAAACATGATTAAAGCAGAGGCTGCACTAATGCCTTGTGTGGCAGCGTTACCACTGCTAGTAAACGTTGTAATGTAATAAGCAAATGTCTTTAACGACTCATCATTTAAGAAATAGACACTAGCTTCGGTTGCACCCCATGCACTTTGGAATGACAAAATACCAATCGTGGCTAAAGCTGGCTTAACCATCGGCATCACAACTCTAAACAAAATCGTTGCTTCACCCGCACCATCAATACGAGCGGCTTCAATGAGTGAATCTGGAATTTGATCGATGAATTGTTTGACTAAGAATAAGCCAACTGGCATGGCAATAATTGGCAAGATATTGGAGATAAATTTATCAATTAAGCCGAGATTTACAATGATAATGAACCTTGGAATGGTCACAGCGATAGGTACAAACATTAACGCAAGAGTGTTAATTTCAAACAATAATTTACGACCTCTAAAGTTCTTCTTGGACAAGACATAACCAGCGGAAACCGCTAAGACGACAGAGACCGCAACGGTGAGGACTGTCACTAAGATTGAGTTAAATAAGTATCTTGCTGCCGGAACACTACTGCTTTGGAATAAGGCAAATAAGTCTTGGAAGTTTTTCCAGGTTGGATTCTTTACAAAGATGCTTGGTGGGAACTTGAATAATTCTTCCTGTGGCTTAAAGGCGGTTGTGAAAAGATAGACGATTGGAATAATCATGAAAATCGCCATAGGAATCAAGATCACGTAGAACTTGATTTGACTTGGATGGAATCTCTTTGGATTAATTTTCTTACCTTGGAATGACATAACTAATCCTTACTCGCCAATACCTTTCTTACAACTTTACTAATAATATAGATGAACAGTAGTAAAACTACTGAGATTGCACTTGCATAGCCCATTTCATATCTAATGTAACCATAGTCTTCAATGTGGTTAACAATTAAGCTGCCGGCATAATTTGGTGTTGGGTTACTACCAGATAATTGCACACCTATTGATCCAGCTTGGAAGGTCGAGACAACCGCCATAACAGCGCCAAATAACAATTGTGGTTTCATCGATGGAACGGTGACATAAATGATTTCTTGGAATCTATTTCTTAAGCCATCAATATAAGCCGCTTCATAAAGCTCACTATCAATGTTTAAAATACCACTTAGCATAGCTAAGAAGCCAATACCCATACTGCCCCAGATAGTAACAATAATCATAATTGGCATTAAGTATTTTTCGCTCTGCAGCCATTGTATGGCTTCATTTATAAATCCGTTATTCAACAAGAAAGCATTCAAATAACCATTCGCATCACCAGAGAAGATGGCCACCCACACAACTTGCATAGCAACACCAGCAGTTAATGATGGTGAATAGATCGCTAAAGCAAGAATAGTTCTTGGTCCTTTAGGAATCTGAGCGAGCATCCACGCTAACAAGAAAGAAAGGATATAGCCCACAGGTCCGCAAATGACCGCGAACAAGATGGTGTTTGGTAATATCTTCTGCATGAAGACGTTATCGGTTGTGAATAAGTTGATGTAGTTAGAGAATCCCACAAATGATGGGAAGGTCATAGAGTTGAAGTTTGTGAAGGAAAGAATCATCGCTAACACGACTGGTAAAACGATGAAGACAAAGAAGGAGAGTAAGTATGGCAAAAGCATCACAATCGTTGCAATTGTGGAGCGAGTTTGGCCGATACGATTGTCAACCTTTTCTTCTTTCGGAGATTCCGGTTTTTTCTCGTCTTCAACTATCTCTTCTTTTTTCTCAAAATCTTCAATAATCGCGTCAGATCTCATCTATTTTCCTTTCTTTTTTAATTCTTCGATTGTTTCAAGAGTGGTCACTTTATATGATTTGATGGTCTCACCAGACTCACTTAAATAACCAAATTCTTTTAACTTTCTGGTCAACTCTTTATTGATTAAATCGACAGCTTCTTCAATAGTCGCTCTCGTGTTTTTACTATTCAAAACGATATTATTCCAAGCGTTAGATAATTCTCTTTCTAACATGTACCAACCTGGCACTCTTGGAATCTCACGCATATGTTTCCATTGCTCTAAGATTGTGGCTTTCTCGGCATCGGTGAAGATGATAGATTCTTTGAATGCGTCAATATTTGCACTATTCCAGATGTAACCTTTACCAAATTGTAAGGACAGACGTCTAGCGAATTCACTTTGGATGTCTTTAGAAGACCACCACTTCAATAGTTCCCAACCAGCTTTGTTCTTTTGTTCATCCTTATCAATTAAACACATTGATTGAGCAGAACCGGTTTGCCATCTATATACTTGCCCATCTCTTTCAGTACCTGGAGATAAGGCAATATCCCATTTACCAGTTAACTCAGGAGCGGATAATGTGAGTTTTACATAAGCATCAAATGTGGACACACCAATTGGCAAGGAGCCATTTCTAAAGGAGTTGAAGAAGTTCGCTACTTGGCTCTCTAAACCATAAATGGTGAATAGTTCAGTCATCATCTTAATTCCTTTTAAGGAATCTTCTTCATCGATTGTTGTCTTGGTGCCATCATCTGAGAATAAGTTTCCACCATATTGATAAATGAATGGAGCGGTTGTCATGATGGACTTAGATGCTGAAGATGTGGATAGAGGAATATAGAAGTTAAAACCATTTCTCTGCATTCTTGGTAATAAACCAACTAAGTCTGACCAAGTATCAGGTAATGTGAATCCATATTCTTCACAAATATCTTTACGATAATATATGACATAGAAGTCTTGAGTTTCTGGTAACGCTAATCCTTTACCGTCAGCGATTAAGGAAATCATCGCACCATCAGAGAATCTAGAGATTGTATCTCCATAGTCTTCAAATTGAGTTAAGTCTACGGTTAGATCTCTAATACCCATTTCATATGGTAACCAGTTAGAAATACCCATCACGCCATCAGGAGAAATCTTTGCAGCGTTACTTAAAATTAATTTAGATTCATCGCTTAAAATGATGAACTTAACGTTATATCCCGTTCTTTCTTTAAAGTCTGAGTTATCAATAAGTTCTTGCATTAAGTCAACATATTGTCTACTTCTCGCTACCCAGATTTCTAAAGTATCACCAGAAACCGATTTACCAGAATAGTCATGGGTAAAGGAGATGAAGAACTTCTTCACCTTTTCACCAAAGGAATAGAATCCACCATGTTTGTTCTCTAAGTTATGAGAACCTTGATTACCAATAATGATTCTATCAATTTCAAGTGGTGACACTGATAAGTCACTAGATGCATTAGCGATTTGTTCAATGATTGAACCACTACCTTCAGAGAATTTTGCATATTGATTAGGAATATCTCTTGGATCTTTTAAAACACCTTTGATCGCAGTGAGTGCACTTCTTAAGTAGATTAAAGCTTGGAAGTTAACGTTTGATCCATTTACTTCGTAGATATGTGGCACAACATCGTTAATGGTGTTATAGATTGCTTGAATTTGTTCAGTAATACCTGGGAAGTCAGAATCTGGATCCCATTGTTTTGCACCAGTAGAGGTACCCGCAATTCTCTTTAGAGAAAGATAGATTCTATTTAAGTCATCTACGGCTTTATCTAGAGTCTTAATTGTGGATTGATATAAGGAATCATCTATTTTAATAGATAAGGTATGTCTACCTGCTTCTAAATAGATGTTAAAGATTTCTTTATTTTGATTTGATAGGACTATTTCTTGATAACCCTTTGTTGGTGAAAGTGGATAATGGAGTAATTCTCCAAATGGCACTAATCCATCAACAAAGAATGTCGCGAATGTCACATGGTTAGAGTTATTTATATTAGCGTTCAAATTTATAACATAGTTACCAGTAGAAGGAACTTCAAATTCATAGTTAATAATTTGGTTAGATAATGAGAAGTTCGCTAAGGTGTTAAGCATCGCTTCTATGGTCTTATATGGAGTGACGTTAATATCAGGAGAGTTAGATGGAATCGGGGAAGTATCATTCTTATAAGAGAAGTGTTCACCTTGAATTTCATCAATTCTTGTTCCTGGGTTTACTCCAACGTGTTCACCTTTATATTCTTCATATGATTTAATGGCTTCAAGCTTTCTTAAAGAGATATCACCTAAAGCAATTTCTTCACCAGCGATTTGTAATAAGGTGATTTCATGTTCACCTGCAGTGAGTTCAAAGCTATATGGAAGGGGTGAGGTATATTGATAGTCATAGATACCTTGATAGCCCCATTTAGTGATTGTCTCTTGGGCAGGACAGATCTCATTACCATAAGAGTCTAATTTGAATTCTTCAGAAGCATTCTTAAAGTTCGCTCTAATTTTGCCTCTTTCTAACGCAACTGATGTATCGACATTAACAATGAATTCACTATCTTTGAAGCCACTACCGAGGAGATGGTTGTTGAGATAAATGGAATATTGGCCAGCTTCCGTAATGTTCACTGTGTACGTCACTGACATGTTTGGACTAGAGATAAAGGCTTGCTTCTCATCCACTACTTCTGTGACTGTTCCAGTCTTGAATAAGCCTTCTACACCTACATCAGAAACTGATTGTTTATAATTCTTAAAATCATTAAAAGCATAGGCAAAATCCCCCTCAATTGTCTTAGAACTCGCCGCTATCGGAATGATTACAGCCAAGGCCACGGCTGTAACCACTCCTCCGATGATAAACGGCTTTTTATGTGTTAAGACAAATTTGACAGGTTTTAAATCTTTGAATTTTACCTTGTCTTTATTCGTAAGATTACTCCGCTGTTAATCCGTAATAGGCACCATATTGTTTAATCCAATCGGTGTATGTCTTATTTGCTAATGTATTAATTTGATCAGCATATGTTGCGATATCAGCAGAACCGATAACGCATTGGTTCAATAAGTTGAACATATCGATGTTTTGCATTTCATCAATGGTGATACCAGTCTTTTTGTTTTGTCTGGCTAATAAATAGCCAGGAACAACTTTAACACCTTCCACCATAGATTTGGTTTTGATATATGAGTAGGCATCTTCTAAGCCACTCATTTCAGAGGAAGCACCGAATTTATCGAAATATTCATCCACTAATGCTTCATCATCGATTAATGGTAAGGAGTTAACACTACCAACTGGTTGATAGAGTTCCATTCTCTTCTTGAAGCCATCCATACCGAATGACATCCATTTGGCAAACTTGTATGCTATCGCAGCGTTTGGAGAGTCTCTATAGATACCATAGTAGTCACCAACGATACTAATTTTTCCACCTGGATTACCAATGAATTTGTAGCTATTTCCTAAGGAGTTACTATCCAACATATTTGGAATTTCATATGTATATCCGTAACGTAATGCGAGTTTTCCTTTATTCCAAGCATCAACTTTTGGATCTAATTCTGGGTCTAAACCAAGGGCTTCTCTATCTGATTCATCAAAAGCATCTAATGTCTTTTTAGAAGAGAAGAAGTCTTTAGCAGCTTGAACACCACGAATGAATGGATCACTATCAAGATGGTAATTAGATCCATCCCATGTGAAGTATCCCATTGTGCCAGTTGTGTCATAAACTGACGCCATTGTATCGATGAAGTGTGTTGGGGAATCTAAGCCAACCACACCAGCGGTCGTCGCTGCTTTGTTAATGATGTTTTCAATAACAGAGTATTCACTTCTACAGGAAATTCTTGATGGATCAATACGTAAGTCACGTTCCACAACTGTGGTGTTCATGAAATAACCTTGTAAATTCATTCTCGCCGGAATCGCATAAATGCCATTACCGACTGTGCAAGCATCTCTAATAGAGGCTGGAATCTTTGCGAAGTCTGGATCAGCATCAGTGAATTCTTTAATGTTCTTTAAGTATTGTGACGCTAAAGGCCAGTCAAGATTTGGAACCATCATGACATCGGCTAAATCAATGTTATTGAAGATACTGGCTTTAATGCCATCCCAATAAGCACTACCACTGCCTGGGTTTTCCACAATGTTGACTTTAACGTTTTCTTTTTCTTCAAAAGCTTTAACTAAACGTCTTTCTTCATTGTTTTGGGCTTCTGTGCCTGTGTCCCAGCTACGATATGTAATAGTTGCGATTGGCTCTGTTGGACCAGTTTCACCACCATCACCACCATCTCCACCTGGGGTGTTACCGCCACCACTTGGTGCTCCGCCACAACCTGTTAACGCCATGGCTAAGAGTGATACGGCTGTTAAAAGATAAAGTGATTTTTTCATAAATACCTCCTAGTTATCTTTTGATATTCAAAACGATTTCGTATTGTTCGTCTTTACCTGAAATTGGAACGAATCGACCGTTTATCTCCTTGTTATTCACTAAAAGTGAATCTTTGTCTCCATATTTCATAACAATATGAAGTTTTGAATGATTGAACATTCTTGTATATTCATATCCATCCATATCTTTTGGTAAGCATGGATTGATAGTGATTCCCTTGGAATTACCTCTGATACCTAAGATTGAGGTAACTGCGACATTGTGCATCCATTGAGCGGAGCCACTGTACCAGCTCCAACCACCTCTACCGAAGTGTGGAGAGATTGGTCCATCACTATTACCAGGAGTGACATATGGTTCGCTGACAAAGTCATCTGGATCTATGGTTCTACTAATTGGGTTAATGCGTATATAAGCCTGGTACGCTCTTTCATTATCTCCCATTAAGGAATAAGCCCATGTAGCCCATGTAGCAGCGTGTGTATAAACACCACCATTTTCTCTTAATCCAGGAGCGTATCTAGTGATATAACCAATTTCTGTATTTGGATGTTCATAAGCTGGATATAGGAGCAACGCACCATGTTCTCTTAAGAGATATTTGCTAACAGCATCCATCGCTTTTTCTTTTCTATCTTCAGTAGTGATATCAGAAATAACACTCCATACTTGTGGATTGAGGAATACCTTTCCTTCTTTAGAAGTATGTGAACCAATTAAATCACCGACATCGTTAGTGGCTTGTAAGAAATACTCACCATCCCAACCATATTCATTAAAGGTTTTCTTGGTTAATTCTTTCTTTTCTAATACAACTTTTCTAAATTCTTCGTCTTTGACGAAATCTAAAATGCCATCCGTTCTATTAAGGATGTAATATAAGAATTCGGAAACCCAGAACGATTCACCTTTTAAGCCACATCCCACTGCGGATAGACCATCATTCCAGTCATGCGCCCCCATTAGAGGAACACCTCTTGGAGATGTTAATTCAATGCTATGTAAAATGGCTTTCTTGATATGCACAAATAATGTTTCTTCTGTTTCGTTATCCACATATCTAAGTTTTTCATTAAGGATATCAAAGTCACCAGTTTCATTGATATATTCAATGGTTGCGAATGGTAACCATAAGAAGTCATCACTACAATTACCACCTGGTCCCCATGAATGAATAGTTAACCACCAGTGTTGCACTCCACCATGGAAGAATTGGTGTTGAGCGTGTAGCATAATTTGTTTCTTGGTTAATTCTGGATTACTTTGCAAGAACACCAGTGAGTCTTGTAATTGATCTCTAAATCCGATACCACCACTAATTTGGTAGTAACCACATTTAGCCCATAATCGACAAGAGATAGCTTGATATTTACTCCAAGTATTTGTGAAGAAATCAAATCTATCATCATTAGTTTTAACGATGTCTTTATCTAATAATTTAGACCAGAACTTATGAACTTCTTGTAATTCTTTTTCTACTTGTTCAGCAGATGTATTTTTAATCAATTCTTGATAATCTTCTGTTTCGATTGCGCTTAATCCAATTGTAAATACAATTGTTTTCTCTTCATTAGCGCGAACTTTAAGATCAGCACGAACCGCTCCACAAGGATCTCCAAATCTTCCTTTTGAGTTAGAAAGTTCTTTTTGTTCCATAGCGAAAGCGTGTGATTCATCACGATACATTCCGAGGAACGCTTCCTTATCTCCATCAAAGGAAGAGATCTTTTCACTACAGGATAAGAAGCCAACGTGTGGCCAATCATCATTACTATGTCTGCCTTTACTATCTGGGAAACCATATAAGCATTTGGTGACCACCATTGCGTTCAATTTTTCATCAAAATCAATTGTTGTGAATAGTTTTTGGAATTCACGATGGCAGTCATATGCAATACCGGGTGCCCATTCAAAGTAACTGGTAACATCTAGATCTCTATCTTCACCAAAAAGGTCTTTGATTTTAATGGAGATAAATTCCATTGGCTTATCTGGTGAGACAAACATTGTGGTTTCAACTTGAAGACCATCTTGCACTCTCACAAATTTGGTGTAACCGATACCGACATGAACTTCATATCTTTCAGCGCCTTCCATCATTGGTTTTAAAGATGTAGAGAAGTATTTGCCAGATTTCTTATCTCTGACATAAAAGTATTTGCCCCAATTGTCTTTAATGAGGTCTTGGAATAATCTAGTTAATCTGTTCTGTTCCGCATTATTACGGAAAGAAAAGCCGCCACCCATTTGGGAAACGACAAAAGAGTAGTCACCATTAGAGATGACATTAATCCATGGACGCGGAGTAAAAGGATTGGTGATGACATATTCGCGGCCATCATCAGAAAAGTGTCCGTACTTATTTTTAAATTTCATTATGTATGCGCCTCTATACGAGTTACTTTAATTTTAGTCCATTAATTATATTACTTTCAAGAATAGCGTAACCGCGCCTACGAGTGTAAAATAGGATTATGCTCATCGCAGAAATCACAATTGCAATATTATTAGGCGTCTTAGTTATAGTGTCTGGAATCTACCTGACACACTTTTCTTTGAGCAATTACAAGCTTGCAAAACAAAGAGCGGAAAATGGAGATTATTTTGAAGAAGATGAAAAGAAACACAAAGTGTTTTCGATCATTCTCATTTCGTATCTAGTGTTGTCCGCTACTATCTTTGGGATTAATCTTTATTACCGTTCTTCACCGGTTGTGAAAAATCAATATTACGTATCTATAAGGACAGACGCAATGTCTCAATCCATATCATCAAATACTAAGTTAA
>JAEEGL011603682.1_pt1 | contig 13510 bp, 11 predicted proteins | sample 9134231 | NCBI WGS metagenome assembly JAEEGL01 (sample SAMN16246548, study PRJNA631951) | gut metagenome | biome: gut microbiome; feature: rumen; material: fiber-attached | host: Bos | place: Iran: Karaj | collected 2018-10
AACGGAGAATTATTACTGGAATCGGATTATCAGTGGATAAAAGGTGACGATGGTAAGTTTACAATATACCTTATAGCATATATTGATGGTCAATATCGAAGGGTAAGCAATATTATTGAGTATTCTCATTAGTTGTATTATGTACCCGTAATCAGAATGGTTTATTCTGAATTATGTATACTAAGTGCCCAACAAATCGAGCGCATATTTAAAAACGGTTTTAAGCGATTTTAAGCGGTTTTGAAGCATTCTAAGCGATTTTGTTGAGGTTTCGTGATGTAAAAATGATGTAAGGGGCTGCGCCGACAAGTCTGTCAATAGCGTAGCCCCTTGAATTCATTACGTTTGCGCGAATGGAAAATAAAGTATGGTGGATGCTACATGCCCACTGACAGCGCATTTGCGAAATGCTTTAAATTGTCTTAAAACGCCGTAAAATAGGCTTTTTACTGACTTCTAGGATTTGAGACATCTTTTCGTTTTTTGTGTGTTTTCTCCATGTTTTAGTGTGTTTTTGATGTAAGTTAACTTACATCACGGTGTTTGATGTAAGTTGCTTCCAATTACTTTGCTGTAGATTATCTTGATTAAGAAAAAGTTGGCTCTAGTCAAATAAATATTTTCGAAGAATTCAGGTAACTTTAAGTTACGTTTAAGGTCTCAATTTCATAATACAATCATGAGATATCGAGCAGCTGCACGCGTAAGTCCGGATATCTTCTATAATGGCAATCTTTCTAATGCTGATTTATATGGAGGTAACCTATGAAAAAAGCAATTGCTCTGATCGTGTCCCTGCTGCTTGCAGTCAACCTTTGCGCTGCATGTGCCAAAGCAGATACGAACTCAACGGAAACAAGCGTTGAAAGCAGCCAGACCAAAAGAGGTCAAGCAGGTCCCGGAGGCGGTCCGGGCAGAATGCATGGAGGTGGCGGTACAGATAAAACCGGCGATACGGAACTCCAAGCAATGATCTCTGGTATTGCACCGAAATTCAAATTGTCGACTTTCGAGGATGCCGAGACCGGTACTTCACTTCAGTATTATCTTTTCGTACCCGAAGAATACGATGAGAATACAAGCTATCCGCTTATACAGTTTATTCCCGATTCAAGCGTGGTAGGGAAAGATCCCCAGACGGTATTGACACAAGGATGGGGCGGTCTTATCTGGGCAACTGAGGCCGAACAGGCAAAACATGCTTCGTTCGTTGTAGTTCCCGTATTCACGGAGACTATCGTTGATGATAATTTCAACCACTCCGTTCAGATCGATGTTGCCGTGCGTCTGCTCAATTCATTGACCAAGACTTACAACATTGATACAAACCGTTTATACACCACAGGTCAGTCCATGGGCGGTATGACGTCTTTTTATCTCAATCTGGCATATCCTGACCTATTCGCAGCTTCACTTTTCGTCGGAAGCCAGTGGGATACGTCCATCATGAGACCGCTTGAGAGCAAATCATTTTTCTACATCGTTTCGGAAGGAGATTCCAAAGCATCAGCTGGACAATCTTCATTGATGGAGGTTTTCGAACTGGACAATGCCTCTTACAGCCATGCCACTTGGAGTGCACAAGACGATTCCGGCATTCAGAACAGTGCGGTGCAGAAAATGCTTTTAGAGGGCAATAACGCTAATTTCATAACGTTTACCGCAGGCACGACCGTTCCGGGCGGTACAGCAACCGGCGGAGGTGCAGGCGAGCACATGACTTCGTTTGATTATGCATACAAGATCGAAGCGGTTCGTGACTGGCTGTTTGCACAACACAGTTGATGCAAAACTTTAATCAAGATGAACAACTGTGTGCACAACTATGCATTTTCACGGCAAAAGATAGGAGTATTTTCAATGAGAACTGAAACCGAAAGAAAACATATCGCAATGCGTCAGGCGGTGACTTACGGCAGCGAATATAACGATACGCTTGTGCGCCTGTTAAAAGAAAATGCAGGTCTGGCATCATTAAAATACTTTCTTGACGTGGCTTATTATTGGTCTGAAGAAAATAACCGTAAAGCCATGCATCCCGACGTCGTGATACTCGGTCATGACATTCCGGAGGAACTTGTGATCGCTGCAGGCGCAAATCCTTATTGGCTGCTTGGCGGCAGTTTCGGTTCCATCTCATGGTCAGATGATTTCGTTCCGCGCGACACGGACCCTGTAAGCAGGTCTATCCTGGGGTATATTCATCAGCCGGACGGACCTGATTTTTCGAATTCTCTTTTCATAGTTCCTTTGTCATGCGACAGCATGCGGAAGGTTGCATATCAGCTTAAAGATGAGGGATGCAAATTGTTTCTCGTTGACGTCCCGCCTGAGAGAAATGAGCGGTGCGCCGTGAAGAAATGGCAGACGCAGATGCTTCTGATGACGGAAGAAATAGCCGCTCATACAGGAACGCGTGTCAAGCGGGAAGACGTAACATCAGCACGAATGCTGGTTGCCGGAGCCAGGATGGAACTTGCAAGGTTTCTTATGTTTGCCAGAAACCGGGAAGACGTCATTACCGCTTCAGCAAGACAGCTGGTAGCCAACAGTTACTATTATTCGAACGATCTTTACGGATGGACAAGACGTCTGGCCGTGCTTACAGAGGAACTTCGCGAAAAATCCATACGGATCGCGCCGCGAAGAAGCCGGCCGGGGGTTCTGCTAATGGGTTCGCCTGTGATCTTCCCAAACTATAAGATCCCGTTCCTGATAGATGAGATAGGTCTTGATATCAGGGATGTAGCAGATGGAATGGCAACGAAAATGTATTGCTTTGAAACCAAGCGGATCCTGCGCGGAGGCCGTGACCGGATAATACGTGCCATAGCTGAGGAACAGTATGCGCATAATGCTTCACCGGCATTCGTAAGGAACGACGTCTTGTACGACTACGTTTTCAACTTGTTGAAAGCAGGGTATATCGAGGGTGTGGTCTATCACGTTCTCAAGGGTCAGATCGAATATGATTTTGAATTGGAACGCTTTGAGGCGCTATTTTCCGCGAACGGGATACCGGTATTCAGATTGGAGACGGATTATCAGTATCAGGACGTTGAGCAGCTTAGGATCCGCATGGAGGCATTTTGCGAGATGCTCACGCAAAACAGATATCGCGAGGTCAGAGTGGCATTATGAGATCAAAGAAAAAGATCATTATTACAGTTTTAGCCTGTATCATACTGTGCCTGCTGGCTTACTTCTCATGGAAGATCCCGTTTTACGAGTTCCGGACGATGAACCTGGATACGGGCTTAGGGAAAATCTTTTCAGTTGATTATCTGAAAACTCTGATTCCGTTGTTGATCATCGTCGCTCTGGCTGCTGTCAGCATTGTTCTGTGCATTTGGCTGAGAAAACTGGTCATCCGTTTTGATAAGGATAATTCCCGTTTTACCGCTGCTCACACGGCTAAGCCAAAGGGTGTTGCTCCGAAACAAAAAACCGCTGTTTTCATGGTAATACGGTGGACGGTCATGATCGCATTCGCTTTCATCATGATATTTGGAAGCCTGATTTTCGGTCTTAAAATGTCGAGCCTCAGCATACCGCTTCTTTCATGTCCGTTGAACAGTGAACAGATGACACAGACGAGCTGCTACTATCTTTCGCATCTCAATGAGCTGTTTGAACTACCGCTCAAGGACATCCTGCTCTTTATCGGAAGCACCCTGGGATTCACGATCCTTATGGGCAGGGCCGTATGCGGGTTCCTTTGCCCCATGGGCCTGGTTCAGGACGTTATGGATAAGATACGTCGGAAAACGCATGTTGAAGGCATTTCGATGAACGAACGCCTCTATGGTTATCTGACGCCGGTCAAATGGTGCATGGTGTTGATCTTTCTGGGTCTTTGCTTTGTCGGCGGAAACTTCTGCAACTTCTGTCCTATGGTGTCCGTATCTCCGATACTTGCCGGAATAAGCACCAGCCTTTACTTTAGCGGTTTCCTGATGGTTTTCGTTCTGATCGGCGGTTTTTTCAAGCGCCGTCTGTTCTGCAGTATTTGTCCTCTCGGATATCTGGTCGGACTCCTGCATAAGTTCTCTCTTTTCCGCATCAAAAAAGACTGTACCGCATGTACTGAATGCGGTGCTTGTTATGAAGCCTGCCCCATGGGCATAAAAATGATCTACACGGAGCGCGGTAAGGCCGACGTAACGGATGCAAACTGCATTATGTGCGGAGAATGCATACGCTGCTGTCCTGAAGATAACGCGCTTAAGATGACCTGTGCGGGCATAAAGCTCTATGCGGCTTCACGTAAAAAAGTGATGAGCGGTTATGAGAAAAAGGAAAGCGAGGCAGGCAAATGAATATGATAAGTCAGAACGAACTGGAAAAAAGAAGACGCCAGGAACAGCGCTTTATCGATAAAGAGACTCAGACAGCAGCTAAATATCTGCGCCGTATTGCAGAGCTGCCCGGTGCGCCTGAAAGCATAACGCCTTTTTTGAGTACGCTTGAACGTATATACGTGAACCTGCAGGGTGTCTATACCAACCGTCCGACGGTTGGAACCTATTGCGTCATGACTCCTCAGGAACTGATCTATGCCGCAGGAGCAATGCCGGTAAAGCTGTGTTCCGGCAACTATACGGCTTTTTCCATCGGAGATGACGTTACTCCGCGTGATGCCTGCCCTCTCGTCAAGGCTGTTGCAGGTTTTCTTCAGACGGGACTCATGCCTGTATACAGGGACTGCAAGATGATGGTCCTGCCGGTAACTTGTGACTGCAAGAAAAAGATAGCCGGCATGCTTAAGAACTCATGTAATCTGATGACGATGCATATTCCTGCATCCCGCGGGGATGACGACATTGATGAGTATATCCGCCAGTTGTATGAACTGATGGCAAGGCTCGAAGATGCAACAGGAAACGCCATAACATACGATACTTTGGCGGAAGGTTTCAGGATGGTAGGCAGAGCACAGTATGAACTCTCGGAATTCATAAGGCTCAAGAAGAACACGCCCTATCTCATCCGCGGTACGCATGCCATGGCAATGATGAATGCCGCGTCTTATATGCAGGCAGACATGTGGGCTTATGCCATGAGCCGTGTTAATGCCGAACTGAAACAGAAAGCAAAAAACAAGCAAACCGTTACGAGAAAAGAACTGCCGAGGATCCTGCTCACGGGTTCGCCGATCGTTTTTCCCAACTTAAAGATCCCACTGATAATCGAAGAGATGGGAGGCATCGTAGCCGGTGACGAAACGTGCATGGGCGAGCGCGGTATGTGGGATCCGGCAGTCATTGTTGACGACAGTTTCGACGGCATGATGCGCGCGCTTGCAAACCGAGCATTGAGGCCCTGTCCCTGTCCGACGTTTGCGGACAACTCCCAAAGGCTGTTCAGGCTGAAGCAGCTTATCAAGGACAATCACATTCAGGGCGTCATTTATCACGTTCTGAGAGGCTGCCTCGTATATGACTTCGAGTACAAAAAGATCGAAGAAGAACTCGGCAAACTTGGCATTCCCGTCATCCGGCTGGAAAGCGACTACAACGAAGAAGACATTGAACAGCTCCGCATACGCATCGAGGCGTTTATCGAGCTGATAAAGCTCAGACAGGCTCCGGTCAGGCGCAAGGCCGTTTGACAAACTATTTGAGAAAGGAATTATTATGGGCAGATATTATATAGGTCTGGACGGCGGTTCCACTTATCTGAAAGCGGCTATGATCAAAGACGGCCGCGTGATCGACGCGATGGTGCACGGTACCGGAATCGACAATAACGGTACCGCTCAGCTGTTGACAAAAGAGCTTTGCAGCAGAAATGCAGTTTCAGCTTCGGAAGTAGGCTACATAATTGCCACCGGTTACAGCCGGAAGGTGCTGGAAGTAGCTGATGACGACATCTCCGAGATCACGGCCCATGCCTATGGAGTTCGTCTTACTGCACCGCAGGGATACCGGCCCGGAATGATCATCGACATAGGCGGACAGGACAGCAAGATCATATATCTCGATTCAAACTATGCCGTTAAGAACTTCAGCATGAATGACAAATGTGCTGCGGGTACAGGCAAATTCATGGAAGTTATCGCACAGATCCTCGAGACCACTATCGATCAGGTGGGGCCTCTTTCTTTGGAAAGCAAGTATCCTTGCGACATCAACAGCACCTGCGTTGTTTTTGCGCAGTCGGAAGTTATCTCTCTGGTTGCCAGAAAATACGACCGCCGTGACATCTTGGCAGGAATGCATCTTTCCATGGTTCGAAGGATCATAAAGATGATGAAGAAGTCCGAGAAAGGCGGAGACATTCTCATGACCGGTGGAGGAGCACTGAATTCAGGCCTTCACAGGGCCTTTGAAACGGAACTCATGAAAGACGTATACGTTGCTTCATATCCTCAATTCAACGGAGCTATCGGAGCGGCACTCATCGCAAGCGAGAGAGGATAAACAAATGGGAATCTCATTGTTGTTGGAGAGCATGATCACGGCGGTATCCGTCGGAACAGGGTGCGGAACTTGCTGCGGAAGCGGCATCAGCGCGGCGCTGTACGGTTATCTTGTAACTCACGTGAAAAACATCAAGCAGTCGATGCTGTCGTTTGTGGATTTCTTCCTCGGTAAGCTCCTGGCAGTAGTTTCCCTTTGTGCTGCCGCATCGTTATTAGGCCGTTCGATAATCGATTCAGACGGGCTTCTGTTCGGAGTGAACGTACATATCATCGTGAACATTCTCATGATCTTCACAGGTCTTTATCTTCTGATAAAGCTGCTTCTTGAAAAATACGGAAAGCATGACAAATGCTCGCATTGCTCTGCCGGCAGTACTGGATTGAACTTGCAAAAGCCCAGCCGCCTGGCGCTTTTCGGAATGGGATTCGGTTACGGGATATCTCCATGTGCGCCACTTATCTTCATAGCCGGATATGCGGCGACTTTACCGGTTGGTTATGCCGCATTATTGGGATGTGTTTTTGCGGCAGCAAGCACATTGTCTCCCGCACTCCTTTTGCTTGTTCTGTCAGGAGTTCTGGCAGGAAAGATGAGAAAGGAGATGCCCTCATATCTGAACCGCTTTCGGATCGTCATATATGTCCTGCTGATGGTTTTGTTTTCCGTCAGCCTTTACAAGGAGGTCTTTATATCATGAAAATTAGAGTCATACGCATTTTTTTCGGCGCATATCTTGCAATATGCATCACTTATGGCGCTTTGCGCACGGTGATAATGCCGCCGGTTACCGATGACAATGTCAACTCACCGGAATCGATAGAAGAGACGGCTGAGACGGTAATGCTTGATACGGAGGAAACCGGTTCAACCACGACCGGATTAACGGAAAATAGCACTGCCGCTTCCGAAGAAGAATCCGATGACGACAATTCTTTTGAAAGGCGCAGAAGAAAAAGATGGGATAGTGAAGATGATGAGGATATTGAAATCGCGACACATGAGACTGAGACAACGACGACCGTGACTGAACCCTCTCAGACACAGAAGGAGACAGAGACAGAACAGGACGAAGACGACAAGAAAAAGCAGACGGAAACTTCAGCTGCCAAAGCATCCGTCCCTACGCTGGAAGATTACCTCAGAAAGCTCCGCTGCGGCGGCTGCGGACGTAACTGTTCACTGCTCAATCCCCGCTGCATGCGTGGTGCCCGTAAGGAAAGCCAGGCCGAGACTTATTACTATGAACTTTACGGACAGTCCTCAACTTAAGAATTCAAATCACAAGTTTCTAGACTAATTGCCCAAGTAATAGCGATTTTGTTGAGGAACGCCTCGTGATGTAAAAATGAAGTAAGGGGCCACGCCGACAAGTCTGTCAATAGCGTAGCCCCTTGATTTCATTGCGTTTGCGCGAATGAAAAATAAAAGCCTTGAGGCACTTTGGCTTCAAGGCTTTTAGCATGGTGGATGCTACAGGACTCGAACCTGTGACCCCCTGCACGTCAAGCAGGTACTCTAGCCAGCTGAGCTAAGCATCCGTGGTCAAGCTTTGAAAGTATACATTGTTTTTCGTTTATTGGCAAGGAGTTTTATTGCTTTGATTATTTTAGTCTGCTAAACTCTTCTATGAATTTAATAGAGGGGGACTTTTACCATGACTGCATCTACTATCTGCATTCTGGTTACAATCGCGCTGTACCTGCTCATGATGATCTGCATCGGAGCTTTTTTCAGCAAGACCAACAAGAGTACTGATGACTTCTATCTCGGCGGAAGACGCTTGGGACCGCTCGTCGCGGCGATGAGTGCCGAGGCATCCGACATGAGCTCCTGGCTCCTTTTGGGACTTCCGGGACTTGCTCTTGCAACAGGACTTGCCGAGGCTACATGGACAGGTATCGGCCTTGCTGTAGGTACTTATCTTAACTGGCTTTTCGTCGCGAAAAGACTTCGTGTCTATACACAGAAGATCGACGCCGTTACGATCCCGGATTTCTTCTCCAAGAGATTCGGTGACGACAAGCATCTGCTTACACTTCTCTCTGCGGTAATCATCGTAGTTTTCTTCGTGCCTTATACAGCTTCCGGATTTGCCGCATGCGGCAAACTCTTCTCGACAATGTTCGGTATGGACTACGTTCAGACGATGCTCATCTCCGCAGCAGTTATCGTTCTTTACTGTACACTCGGCGGCTTCCTTGCAGCTTCAACTACTGACTTCGTTCAGAGCATCATCATGACGATCGCTCTCGTAGTCGTTCTCGGATTTGCTGAAGGCAGCACACACGGCTTTGATAATGTTTTCGCAAACGTTAAGAGCATGGACGGCTTCCTTGACATCTTCAAGGGATGCAACGTTGAGACCGGTGCAGTCGGAAGCTACGGAGCACTTCCCATCGCTTCGACTCTCGCTTGGGGTCTCGGTTACTTCGGTATGCCTCACATCCTTCTGAGATTCATGGCTATCGATAACAAGAAGAAGATCAAGCTCTCCAGACGCGTTGCTTCCGTCTGGGTTGTCATCTCTATGGGCGTTGCGATCCTTATCGGTGTCGCAGGCTATTCACTCATGAAGAGCGGAATCGTTCCTCATTACGCAAGCAACTCCGAGGCAGAGTCCGTCGTTATCGACGTTGCAAAGGTTATTGCTTCTTACGGTTACATTCCGGCAGTTGTCGGAGGCATCATCCTCGCAGGTATCCTTGCTTCCACGATGTCCACATCCGACTCGCAGCTCCTGGTTGCCGCTTCCGCCGTATCTCAGAATATCCTTGCTGAGACATTCCGCATCAAGATCTCACAGAAAGCTTCCATGTGGATCGCAAGGATCGCCGTTATCGTTATCTCCGGCGTAGCAGTTATTTTCGCGCTCAATCCGGATTCATCGGTATTCAGGATCGTATCATTTGCTTGGGGCGGCTTCGGTGCAACGTTCGGACCTGCCATACTCCTCTCACTCTTCTGGAAGAGGGCAAACAAGTGGGGCATCTTCACAGGTATGCTCGGCGGCTTCGCAATGATCTTCATCTGGAAGTTCGATATCCGCGTGCTGTTCGCTAATACATGGCTCGATATCTATGAGCTCCTGCCCGCATTCATCTTCAACCTCATCCTTGCAATCGTAGTATCACTCGTTACAAAGGCTCCTTCTAAGGAGATCACTGATACCTATGAGCAGGTTAAGGCGGAAGAGAACGCTTAATTGCCGATAAGGTTCATTCTTAAGAGGCTGCGCTTTTATGGCGCGGCCTCTTTTTTGTTAAATTGACCGCGGTGCCGCGCAAATCTATAATAGAAGTATCTATGGATAAGGGGGATAAGATTATGGGAAAGTATTGTCCACAGTGCGGCCATCAGGCCGGCGAAAATGCTAATTTCTGCATGCAGTGCGGCTTTGCTTTTAATGCTGCTTCTTCGCAGACTCAGCAGCCTGCACCTGTGATCAATGGAAAGGAATGGGTCTTAAACAGCGGAGTCGTAAACCCGTTCCCTGTTGCAGGATACGAGAAATACAATCCGACGTTCCGCTGCAGATGCGAATACTGCTATTTTGAGTTTGATTATCACGTATACGATCTCGGATACAGATCATGGTATAAGCACGGATTCGTTTATTGTCCGCGCTGTGCAAAGCCTTTGCGCCACCGTCTTGAATTCGAGGTGATCAACGCTCAAGGACAGAGTCCGGCGCCCGGAGTGCCTGCACCGGCACCCGCTAAGGCTGCTTCTGCCGATGAAGATGCCGCAACAGCAGCTGTTATTGCAGCAACAGTTACGACTGCGATCACCTGAGTGTTATCGGTTCTGATCCTGAAAGAATGCCGCCGGTCTTCAAAGCCGGCGGTTTTTATGTTAATTTTGTAGGGTTATGGCAATAGACAGAAGTAAGACAGATCTCATTAAGGCGAAATACGAGGAGCTCACCGGAACGATGAGCGATCCCGTCGTCGCCGGCAATCACGAGGAGTACATGAAGTACTCCAAGGAGCTTGGCGCGATCGAACCGCAGTACCGCGCGATCCTGGCCTATGAAGCTTGCGAAAAGGAGATACAGGACCTCCTTTCGATCCTTGAAGGCGACGCGGGCTCTGACGATGAGATGCGTGAGTTTGCTAACGCTGAGCTTGCCGGGAACAAGGATAAGCTTGAAGTGCTAGAGAAAGAACTCCTTCTGCTCATGGCACCGGGAGACCCCAGGGACAACAGGTCCGTCATCATTGAGATCAGAGGCGGTGCAGGCGGCGAGGAATCGGCTCTTTTCGCCGGTGACCTGTTCAAGATGTACAGGGGATATGCCGCCATCAAGGGCTATGACGTAAGCATCGTTGATTCGAGCCCGACGGAGCTCGGAGGGTATAAGGAGATCATATTCTCGGTAGAAGGCAACAGGGCGTATAGCCGTTTCAAGTTCGAGAGCGGCGTGCACAGGGTGCAGCGCGTTCCGGTTACGGAATCAGGCGGCCGCATACACACGTCGACTGCAACTGTCGCAGTGCTCCCCGAGGCTGATCCGACTGATGTCGTTATCAATCCGAAAGACTTAAGGATAGACCTGTTCAGGTCTTCAGGTGCCGGCGGACAGCACATCAACAAGACGACATCGGCAATAAGGATCACGCATATTCCGACCGGGATCGTCGTAACGTGTCAGGACGAGCGAAGCCAGATACAGAACAAAGCCAAGGCCATGGCGGTCCTTCAGAGCCGTCTCTGGGCAATGGCAAGGGAGTCTGATGTCAATGCCGAGAATGACGCGCGCCGTTCACAGGTAGGAACCGGCGACAGGTCCGAAAGGATAAGGACATATAATTACCACCAGGGAAGAGTTACCGATCACAGGATAGGACTTACGCTTTACAGGCTGAACGATATCCTGGCGGGCGACCTGGATGAGATAATAGACGCGCTGACGCTTGCCCAGGCGGCCGATGACGCAGTAAAGAGCGGGGAAGACTGATGGAACGCGAGAAGATCTACGACGAGACAAAACTCTTTAACGGCAGCGACAAAGCCGGAATAAAGGACTGTGCAAAGCATCTTGCAGACGGCGAAGTTGTGGCATTTCCCACCGAGACCGTGTACGGACTTGGCGCCAACGCTTTTGATGCCGGTGCGGTCGAAAAGATTTTTATGGCCAAGGGACGCCCTTCGGACAATCCGCTTATTTGCCATATAGGCGATAAGAGCCAGATCGAAGACATCGTCTCTGAGATAACTCCGCTTGCCCGGAAGCTCATCGATGCTTTCATGCCGGGACCGATCACGGTCATCATGAAAAAGTCTGACGCGATCCCTGCGGAAGTTACGGCGGGACTTGATACCGTCGGCGTCAGGATGCCTTCGGATCCTGTCGCGAACAGCTTCCTCAAAGCTTGCGGAGTGCCTGTTGCAGCGCCTTCCGCGAACCTCTCGGGAACCCCTTCTCCGACGAACGCGAGAGCGGTCATGGAGGACATGGACGGATATGTTTATGCGGTTATAGACGGCGGCGATTCGGTTTTCGGACTCGAGTCAACGGTCGTTGACGCAACGGGAGAAAAGCCCGTGATATTAAGGCCCGGTGCGGTCACCAAGGCTGACATCGAGGACTGCGCAAACGGCGCGGCTGCCTTTGCCGGAACACTGGAAGCAGGGCAGACGCCCAAGGCTCCCGGAATGAAGTACCGCCATTACGCGCCTTTCGCGAACGTTGAGATAATGGACATGCCCAAGGGCGCTGTCCTGATAGGCGACGAGGCTGACGATGCCTTGGTCTACGAGGTCAAGAAACCCGATTTCGACACCATGAGCGAGGACGACAGACAGGCGCTGGTAGATATCGCTTCGCCTTTCATCCACCGCGAGAAAGAAATACTCAAGTCAAACCCGTTTGCCAGGATCGGCGTTTTTGCGGGCGTTGAGGTCAAGGCTTTGTACGAGAAGCTGGGAGACAAGATCCTTCTTGCTCATACTGAGTTCTATGAATACGGAAATGCCCTGGATGTAAGGGCTGCGGCGCATTCGCTTTTCGAGGGGTTAAGGCATCTGGACTGCCAGGAGGTCGATACCATCCTTGCCCAGGGCTTGACCGGCGGCGGAATGGCGACTGCATACATGAACAGGCTTACAAAGGCCGCAGGCAAGAAGGGCGAACTCCTTCCGGACATGCCGAAGCCTGACAGGCCTTCGCGCGGCGAATTGCCCCTCGAGGCTTTTAAAGATACTTACACGGCTCAGATTCTTTTCGTTGACGATGACAACACATGCCTGTCACAGGCCTGCGAGGCCGTAATGACCGGCCTGCTCGAAAAGAACTCGCCATACGATATGCTCGTATCCCGTGACATCGGGTGCGAGATCTACTGCGAATCCGCCGGAATCACGGCTTCAGACGGTATAGGTCCCGATCAGGGGATCGTTAAGGCAGTATCTGAAGAGCTTGGCAGAAATATCTCGCATTGCCGTTCGACAAGGACGGATCCCGCGCTTTACGATGCATCCGACCTCATAATCGCGGTCAGGGATGAGCATGCCTTCGAGATAATCAGGGCATTCCCGCAGATCAAGGACAAGGTGTTCTCTTTATCGTCTTTCGCGGCTTCGTGCGGACTCGTTTTCAAGGACGGGGGCGGCAGGTTAGTCTCTATTTCGATACCTGATCCCAGAGGTGAGAATGAGGCGACTTACACGCACACCGTAAAAGCCCTGAAAGCCTGGCTGGAATTGCTTTTCCCGTACCTCATCAAGGCCATGGGAGCGGAGCGTTCATAGTCTCATTTTGCCGAAAAAGTATCAACTTTGCCTCTAAAGTCTCAATTGTCCTCTCAACCGGTTGTTTTTTGCTCCGGTGGCAGTATAGAATATCAGCGTTAGAGTTATGGAAAAGACGCGGACAAATGAATAGTGGGTTAATATGCTTGACGAATAATTGCCTGCTGTGATATTCTACTCGCTGCCGCTTATTAATATATTAGCGGCGATCCTTGTCCGGTTTACCGGACCGAATAGTCCAGAAGGAGGTGAATGAAATGGCAAACAATTATCGTTTGATCACAGTCCTCAATGCATCTGCAGGTGATGAGGCACTCGCTTCTCTTACTGACTCC
>JAEEGL011710288.1_pt1 | contig 13510 bp, 9 predicted proteins | sample 9134231 | NCBI WGS metagenome assembly JAEEGL01 (sample SAMN16246548, study PRJNA631951) | gut metagenome | biome: gut microbiome; feature: rumen; material: fiber-attached | host: Bos | place: Iran: Karaj | collected 2018-10
CATGGCTTACTATAAGGGAATTGTGACACTCAGATGGCATGCATCAATTGATGATCTTGAGTCCTGCGAGTCAATCGTAAAGTCTATCAATGCTCTTGAGGAGCGTATGTCAAAGATTGGGTAAGGGGAACGTACATAGCAGGTAAGTGAATGATTAGCTTGTGCTATTACGAATCAAAACTTTATGAAATACGAGAACGCCAAGGATATTCTTCCTGCTAAGCTTTTGAAAGAAGTACAAAAATACGCCGGAGGTAAGCTCATTTATATCCCGAAGGAAGAAAAGACAAAGGGATGGGGCGAGGCCTCCGGATATAGAGAAAAGCTTAATAAGCGAAATGCAGCAATCTGCAGTCGATATTCATCCGGGAAATCAATTATGGAGATAGCGGAGGAATTCTACTTATCTCCTGAAACTATAAAGAAGCTTGTTTATGGGAAAAAGGTTAACCTTCCTATGTTTTCAAGGACAATCACTTCCGCCCAGCAGTATGCAAATGCCGGAATGGGTGAGGAGTGGGTTAGGACATACTTAAGCTACTTAGATCAGGATATGCCGGACATATCAGATTACTTCATGACAGAGCTGGTAAGGATTCCGCTTAGATTTATAGAACTGAGTTTAGAAGAAAGTAATGATGCCACAGATAGTGCATTTGATGTTCCACTTATAGTTATGTATGAAAACAAAGAATTCACTGCGCCTTTCCAGCCTGGATTTTTGCAGAACTTAAAATCCGAAAAACGTAATTCTCAATACGCATTTGTTTTTGCCAGAAATGATGAATACAGCTATTTCTGGAATAACTATGGGAAAAATTTCCAAAGATAAGACGAATATATCACTACATTGACGAACATATGTACGAATATTATAATAAAGTTGTGCTATGGATATTTGATTAGCAATGAACCAAGTGAGTAAGTCAGTGAATAGTAGTGAGCAAATTCAAAACAGAAAATATATAGCAATAGACCTCAAATCCTTCTATGCTTCAGTTGAGTGCAGGGATTTGGGTAGAGATCCTCTGACCACAAATCTTGTGGTTGCTGACAGAAGCAGGACCTCAAAAACTATTTGCCTTGCAGTTTCTCCGAGCCTGAAAAAATATGGCATCCCGGGGAGAGCAAGGCTTTTTGAAGTTGAGCAAAAGGTAAAAGAAATCAATGATGAAAGATTGAGAAATGCTCCGGGGCACGTTTTTACCGGGGAGTCAGATGACGATGAAGAACTGACAAATGATCCTTCACTTAAGCTTTCTTTTATTGCAGCTGTTCCAAGAATGGCAAGATATCTTGAAATCAGTACCAAAATCTACAGAATTTATCTTAAATATATAGCACCTGAGGATATCCATGTTTACTCGATCGACGAGGTTTTCATGGATGTGACTTCATATCTTAACACTTACAAGATGACTCCCGCTGAACTTGCAAAAAAGATGATACTTGAGGTTTTATTTGAGACGGGAATCACAGCAACAGCAGGGATTGGAACAAATCTATATCTTTGCAAGGTTGCAATGGATATCGTTGCTAAGCATGTAGAGGCTGATGAAAATGGTGTAAGAATAGCTGAGCTTGATGAACATTCTTACAGAGAAAAACTGTGGGATCACAGACCACTCACGGATTTTTGGAGAGTCGGAAGAGGCTATGTCAAAAAGCTTGAGGGCTTTGGACTCTACACCATGGGAGATATAGCTAGATGCAGCCTTGGTGGGGAGAACGATTTCCACAACGAGGAGCTTCTTTACAAGACCTTTGGAATTAATGCTGAGCTTTTAATTGACCATGCCTGGGGATATGAGCCCTGCACTATGGATCTTGTAAAAGCATATAAACCGGAAAGTAACAGCATAAGTCAGGGACAGGTTCTTCATGAAGCCTACAGTTTTGATAAAGCAAGAATCATTATTAAGGAAATGGCAACTGCCCTTTCCATGCAGCTTTTTGAGAGTAACAGAGTGACAGATCAGATTGTTTTAACTGTTGGATATGACAAGGAAAGTCTGGACAACCCGGAAATAAAAAGGAAATTTAAAGGCAAAATCAAAAACGATTACTACGGAAGAGCAGTACCGGAGCATGCTCACGGAACATCAAACCTTGAATATTATACAAACGCTTCAAGTCATATCATAGATGCTGCCCTTGAAATCTATGATGAACACGTAAATCCTGATCTTTTGGTCAGGAGAGTTGGAATAGCTGCCTGCCATATCATAAGCAGGGAAGAGGCAGACAAAAAAGAGAGCGAGAATTTTGTCCAGCTTTCACTTTTTGACACGGATAACAATGATGAAAAAGAAAAGCACAAAAAGCAGGATGAAAAAGAGATGGCTCTGCAGAATGCACTTTTAGACATTCAGAAAAAGTATGGAAAAAACGCAATCTTAAAGGGAACTTCATTTGAAGATGGAGCTACTATGCGGGACAGGAACAATCAGATTGGAGGTCATAGGGCATAATGGGAAAATATGATGACATCATAAATCTTGAAAGACCTGTTTCAAAAAATCATGTGCCCATGCCAATAGAGAACAGAGCCGCACAGTTCGCTCCTTTTGCGGCTCTCACAGGGTATGAAGATGCAGTAGATGAGGCAAAACTCATCAATGAAAAGCTGATGGAAGAGGTAATAGAGAGGGTGGCTGAACCTGAAAATTAAGTAATTTTCCCCTTTCTCTATAAAAGTTTTGTAAAAAGTGCGCATTTTTGCGACAATTGGGCTATAATGAGAATGAAGTTTTGCGTCATTAATGTAAGCTGATTCTACTATATGAGGGGAAAGATATGAGTAGTGTGCAGACAGAGACAAATAAAAGCGAACTTTTTGATAAGACTCTGGATATAATGCAGGAGCTTTACACCAAGATGAGTACTGCTGAATCAGAGGGTGGATGGAATGACCACTTTGGGCTTTTCCATCTTTTTGCTGACCTTGGCAGGACTCTTGTTGAGGCTGACAGATGCAGTTTCTGGAAATGGGATAAGATTAATCACAAGCTTATCACCAACGCAGCTGTCGGAGAGGACCAGATTGTAATAGATGAAAATACTGGTCTTGTTGGTCGTGCCATCAGGGAAAAAAGACCGGTTGTAACAAACGATCCTTATAATTGTCCGGATTTCAATTCTTCTGTGGACAAGTCAACCGGATATGTAACGAAATCAATTATTGTAATTCCATGTTTCAATTGTAAAGGTGAAATGATAGGTGCTTATCAGGCGATTAATAAGCTGACTGATGAGGGCTTTGTTTTGGAACGCGACGTAAGAAGGCTTTCCGTTGCAGCAGTTGTTTGCGGAATAACTCTTGAAGCAGATACCTTCCTTAGCGATTCCCAGACAGATAAGCTTACAAAGCTCAGAAACCGCATGGGACTTCACAGTGATTACACATCAAAGTACTTAAAGCTTATGCAGAAGCCGGAAGAAGAAAAGGTTTCTGTATCGATAATCATGTGCGATATTGACCACTTCAAGAGAGTTAACGATACCTACGGACATAACGCTGGTGATGCAGTACTCGAGCATGTTGCCAAAATCCTCAGGGATTCTGTGCGTGAATCTGACACGGTTTATCGCTGGGGTGGTGAGGAATTCATTCTTTTCCTTGCAAAGGCAAACCTTGATCAGAGCGCAGAGGTTGCAGAGCGTATCAGAAAGAGAATCCAGGCATCTACATGTACCTTTGAAGGAACAGATATAAAGATAACCATGAGTTTTGGCTGCGCTGAGATGACTCCTGATATTACTGTTGAGGAGAACATTAAAATAGCAGATACCAGACTTTACATAGCAAAAGAGACCGGACGTAACCAGGTAATCAAAGAAACAATTGAAGGCTACGAGAAGGTTGAATCATAAGATTTTTTACTAAAATAGACGAACTGAAAAAGTTACGTTTTAAATCCGAGGTGAAAAGTTGAAAAAAGACATTTTCAGGCTGACAGTGCTAGGGGCAAGGGGATCAATTCCTGTCAGTGGTCAGGAATTTGATGAATTCGGAGAAGCAACTTCCTGCTACATGTTGGAAATCGGAGGGAGAATCATTTTTCTCGATATGGGGACAGGAATAGTAAATGCGCCACAGGATGATCAGACAGAGGAAACTATAATACTTTTATCCCATCCGCATTTGGACCACATCATGGGATTGCCATTTTTTCCTACCCTTTCAAAAAAAGGAAGGAAAATCACTATATATGGCGAGACCAAGAACAATATGAGCGTATACGATCAGATTGAAAATGTATTTTCAGAGCCATATTGGCCGCAAAAGCCTACAGATTATCCAGCGGATTTGAATTTTGAGGAGATAAGCTTTCCACTTATTTTTGATGGAGATACAAAAGACAAAGCAGAAGAAAACAAGATAGTAATTGATGGAATTCATGTGTGTCACCCTGGAGGAAACATAGCGTACAGGATTTCTTATAAGGGAAAACGCCTTGTATACCTGACAGATTATGAGCAGGGAGATTCGATAGATCCTGAGCTTTTAGAGTTTGCAAAAGAAGCTGATCTTGTTTTATTCGACGCTCAGTATGAAGATGAGGATTTTGAAAAAAGGCGTGGTTTTGGTCATTCAACAGCCAACCATGCAAAACTCTTCATGGAGAAGACGGGATCTAAAAAGATGCTTCTCATCCATCACGATCCAAGATACACGGATGAGAAAATCAGAGGAATGGAAGAAAAACTTGCCGGTAAAAACATGACCTATGCAAGAAAGGGAGAAATAGTGGAACTGCTTTAAATTTCGCATTTCTCAAAAAATAAATCATCCAGTTTTACGGGGGAAATTTTATGAAGAATCTTTTTTATCATCGCAGCAGAATGCTTGGCATAGCTGTGTCTGTATGTCTGACTTTAGGACTATTATCGCCCTATGCGCCGAAATCCTTGGCTGCTGAGGAGACTAAGTCAGATGCTGCATCCCAAATCCGAATGGCGAAAATGGAAGGTGATGTTGAAGTAGTAGACAGCGTAGGAAAAGAGCTTGTTACTACAGAAAACATGCGCCTTTTTACAGGAAATCATGTTAAGACAAAGGAAAAGAGCTACGCGTTCTTTAATCTTGATGATGCAAAGGCGGTAAAGCTCGATGCAGCCAGTGATGCTGAAATAAGAGAATCCGGTAACAAGCTGGAGGTTCTCCTTAAAAACGGCGGACTTATGCTGGATGTAAAGGAACCGGTTGCCACCAACGCAAGGGTTAATGTCAGAACTTCATCAATGGTAATGGGTATCCGTGGAACCGACGTTTATGCAAAAAAGGTTTCTGAAGGCGAATATGTATTTGGATGCCTGGAAGGATCAAGCAATGTTACATTAAGAGATCTTGTAAATAATGAAGTCTACAACTTTGTAATTAACAGCGGTGAGAAAATCGTTGTGGAAGACGGCGATGTATCCGGTGCAACAACGGAACCTCTCACTGTTGAGGAACTGCCCGGATTTGTACTTTATGCGGTTGCAACTGATCCTGAACTTGCACAGAGAATTTATGAAAAAAATGGAATGGATCTTAGAGATGTAACTGTTGAAGATGCTTTGGCAAAGATGACCGAAGAGGAAAAAGCTTTAGCCGAGAAAATTAAGACCTTCACCGAGAATCTTAATAAGCAGAAAGAAGAAGAAAAGCAGGATATTGTCTGGGCCGGAATTGTTCAGGAAGTAAGAAGAATTACTGGCCAGAGAACACCGACTACTCCCAGTACAACTCCTCCACCAAATACACCTGAAACACCATCTGATCAGACCCCGCCTCCGGTTACTCCATCAAATGATACCGGCGGAGATTCAGAAGGCAGCAATGATGGCGGAGAAGAAGGAACAACTACATACAATATAACGATTAACACTAGTGGAAAGGGCGGAAAAGTCGTAGCAGATAAGGAGTCCGCTGCTGAGGGAGACACCGTTACCCTTACAGTTACACTAAGTGATAACTATAAACTTGATGACTTATCCGTTGTAACTGACGAGGAAGAGCCGAGTTCAGTTAGCTTAGATACTGTAACAAAGAATAAGGAATATACCTTTAAAATGCCTGCTCATGGCGTAACAGTAAATGCGTCCTTCGAAAAGGAAGAAGAGGAGGAGACAGAATATAAGGTAACCGTTAACAGCTCAGAAGGCGGAACAGTTAAGGCAAGTCCATCAAAGGCAGCTAAAGGAGAAGAAATCACTCTTAAAGTTACTCCTGATGAAAACTATGAGCTTGATAGCATAACTGCAACAAAAGAAAATGGTAAAAAGGTTAGCTTAACTAAAGCTTCAGATAGTGAGAATCGTACATTCGAAATGCCTGCAAGTGACGTTACTGTTGAAGCAACCTTTAAGGAGAAAGAAAAAGAGGAAGAAGAGGAAACAAAATACACAGTAACAGTAAATAGCGGAGAAGGTGGATCAGTTGAAGCAGATAGCACCAGTGCAACTGAAGGAACAAAGATCACTCTTACAGTTACACCGAGTCAAAACTATGAGCTTGATTCTATATCTGCTACAGCGGGCAGTAATGAGGTATCTCTAACCAAGAGTTCAGATGGTACTTCATACAGCTTCGAAATGCCAGCAAGTGATGTTACTGTAACAGCAAGCTTTAAGAAGAGTGTTTATAGTCTGACCTGGACAGTTAGTGGTGACGGTGGAGACTTTACTTGCGATAAGCCTTCTACTGCAGAAGCAGGCTCAACTGTAAGTGTCGCATATCAGGTAAGTAGAGGATATGAGGCGAAGGTTACAGTTAATGGAACAGAGCTTGGTGAGACGGATAAATCTTTCGAAATGCCTGCAAAGAACACAGAGGTTGTGCTTACACTTACTGCACTTACTCCTGTTCACATTAGCTTGGGTAATCATTATATTATGGCGGCAAGTGATAAATATCCAAAAATGGATATTTCAGAAAACCCGGAACAGGGTGATGCAATAGAGATTGATGTTCCATTTACATATAATGGCACAGAAGGAAATTCAGAAACAGTCCTGTATAAGGGAGATATAATTTCTTTCGATACTTCAAAAATTGCGAACCTTAGAGAATCTGCAGCTGCTGAACATGAACAAGGAGTAGAAGGATATACCTTTAATTCTCTGAAATTTAATGAAACTACAGTAAATGGCGACTTTACTATGCCTGATAGTGATGTAACGATTTCTGTAGTATATGAGCGACTATATAGTATAAATTATTATGATATGGAAGAATATGGTGAAATAGATTGTCCGAGTTCTGCTAAAGCAGGTGAGAAAGTAACATTTACATTTTTACCTTTTGATGATCAAGAGAGTTTGGTTGTTTATTATTATGGATCTGAAAGTGCTGCTGCTGCAGATAATACAGCACCAATAGATAAGATATACCCTTCAACTGAAGATGGAACAACATACTCCTTTGAAATGCCAGCTAGTTATGTTGAACTAGGTGAAGATCAATAATTTTGTGGGGAAGTCAAAAATGAAGTATAAAAATCTGAAATATCAAATAATAATAGGCCTTGCTGCAACTGCTCTGACTTTATCAGCCTGCGGTGCAAAAACCTCAGGAGGAGAGCAGGATAAAGCAGATACCTGTGAACCTATAGAAGAAACTGTAGTTGAGGAGACTGCAGAAGAAGTGAAGGAAGGAGCTCCCGAAGCTGAGACAGCAACTGTCAGCGAAGAAGAGGCACTTCCGGGGCTTCCAGAAACTCTCTATCCAAATGCCATAATCAAGTTAGATGATGGCTCCTATGTTGTAGCAGACAACTTCAGCAAAAAGATTCTCACACTTAAGGATGGAGAGACTACAGTACTTGCTGGAGCAGATACAGTAGAAGATATCTATGAAGTTCCTTCCGGAGGTTACAGCGACGACGTATGTGAAAAGGCGATGTTTGCTGAACCCTGGGGACTTACTCCTTTCATCGGAGGCGTTGCAGTATCAGATGCTGCTAATGGAGCAGTAAGACTTATCAAGGATGGAACAGTTGAAACTATAAACGGATCACTTGATGGAACTGGCGCAATGCTCACCTACAAACGCCCCACAGGTATCACCGTTGATGAGAAGGGTAATCTCTATATCTGTGATACTCTTGATGATAAGATTTATGGAATTACTCCTGAGGGCGTAGCATCAGTAGTATTTAAGAACCTTGGAAATCCTACAGCTCTCGTTTATAAGAGCGGAACACTTTATGTAGCAGAGACAGGCTCAAATAGAATCAGCATGATAACTGCTACAGACGGCAATCTTTTATCAGGAAATGCATCAAAGAAGGTAATTGCCGGAACAGGTGATGCTGGCTTTGAGGATGGAAGCGTAGAAGAAGCAACATTCTCATCACCACAGGGACTTGCAATTGGCAATGATGGTGCACTTTATGTAGCAGATACACTTAATGGAGCAATAAGAAAAATCAGTCAGGACAAGGTAGAAACAATACTACAGGCCGACGATGACGAGATTGATACATTTCCTGTTTCGCCTGTCGGATTACTAATTGAGGATCACACTATGTATATATGTGATAACTACGCAGGAAAAATTTATTCAGTATCTTTAGAATAACTATGATGAAATCGGAGCAGATACTATGTCTGTCTCCGATTTTTATTTCTTTTACAGGCTACATATGAGGGGAAAAATATGAGCAAGAAAAAGGATATAGCTATAAAAACGGTTATAGCAATTGTCGTAGCGTTTATCTTTTGCATTATTTCGGTATCAGGAATTCTCGACAGAGCTGACGGTGTAGTTTCCGATGCACTTTACCAGTCTGAGAGATCGACGGATGGCGAAATAGTGGTAGTTGGAATGGACCAGAGGGCCCTTGATGAGATTGGACCACTTCCATGGCCAAGAAGCGTAATTGCAGATTCTGTTGCTTACCTTAACAGCACAGAGGTTCCGCCGGAAGTAATTGCCCTCGATATTCTCTATGTCGGGGAGAGTGCAGACCCTGCTAATGATGAGTATCTTGCGGCTGTGTGTGCAAATGGTGGAAATGTAGTTACAGCTTCGGCAGCGACCTTTGGAAGTGAAATAGTAGAAGAGGGAGATTCCTTTTATCTTGATGATAGAAGCGTTCTTGCATATGATGAGCCTTTCAATGCACTTAGAGAAAATACAGCAACTGGACACATCAATACTATGGCTGACAGCGACGGAGTAATAAGACATGCTCTTTTAAGTTATGAACTTCCTGATGGTGAAAAGATTAAATCTTTCTCCAGAACTATCTATGAGAAATACTGCGAGCAAAAAGGCATTGAGCCAAATCCCGAGCCCAAGACCACAGAAGGATTTTTCTATATTCCATACACAGCAAAGAGTGGCGGCTACTATGACTTTGTATCAGTTTCAGATTTGTACTACGGAACAATCGACCCATCATTTTTCTCAGGGAAAATAGTTTTGATAGGCCCCTACGCGGCTGGACTTCAGGACGAATACAGGACAGCACTTGATCATGCGACTTCAACCTATGGTGTAGAAATTCAGGCCAACCTTGTGGATGCCTTCAGGAGAGGCTTTTATCCCAGAGAAGCAGGAAAAACACTTCAGCTTATCATCCTGTTTATAGTATGCTTTTTATCCTTGATGTTCTTCTATGACAGAAAGGTTCTGCCTGCTGTAGTGTACGAAGTGATATGTGTTGGACTATGGATTTGCCTTGCTTACTTACTTTATAAAAATGGCGGAGTAGTTCTTCATGTACTCTGGATACCACTTTTTGTATCCATCCTGTTTGTGGCTTCAGTAGCGATAAACTATATCAGGTCCCAGAGAGAAAAGCACAGGGTTACTAATACATTTGGACATTACGTTGACCCTGCCATCATGAATCAGCTCCTTGAACAGGGAACATCGGCTCTTGAGCTTGGCGGCAAAACCTATGATATAGCGGTACTTTTCGTAGATATCAGAGGCTTTACCACTATGAGTGAGGCGCTTGATCCTCCGACAGTAGTTGAAATCATCAATTCGTATCTGACACTTACAACAGAGTGCATCATGAAGAATCATGGAACTCTGGATAAGTTCGTAGGCGACTGTACCATGGCATTCTGGAATGCACCACTTCCTCAGGAAGACCCTGTTTACCTTGCCTGCTGCGCAGCAATGGACATGGTAGAGGGTTCAAAGGCACTTGGAGAAGAGCTTTTAAAGAGATTTGGAAGAACAGTTTCCTTTGGAATAGGCGTGAACTGGGGACCTGCGGTTGTTGGAAATATCGGAGCGCCTCTTAGAATGGACTACACAGCAATTGGAGATACAGTTAACACCTCTGCAAGACTAGAAGCTAATGCACCTGGCGGCAAAATCCTTATTTCAAGGGCGGTTGCAGATATTCTTGGTGACAGAGCGAAGGTTACATCCCTTGGAGATAGCATAAAACTTAAGGGAAAAGCTGAAGGATTTGAGATTCTGACGCTGGATGAGCTAGTAAGAGAATGATAAAATTATATTTAGTTTTATTAAGATCCAACCGGACTCAGTCAGATATGGGCTGGAACTAATATGGAGGATGAATCAAATGGCAGAACCGGTGAGACGTAAGAAAAATATAGAGGACGGCGGAAGCGGCGCCCATAAGAGAGGAGAGGGACTAGGCACAGGGCCAGTTGGCTCATCTGATGGTTATTCAGGAAAAACCACAGGCGGTGGCGGCGGATCTACTGGCGGAAATAGAATCGGCGGTGGAAGAAGTCCTCTTTCTATCATTGTAATAATAGCAATACTCCTTTTGGGAGGTGGTGGCGGACTTGGTGGTCTGCTTGGAGGTCTTGGTGATAGCGGTGATGATTATACACAGACTCAGCAAGAGACAACAGTAACTAGTACAACCAACACCCAGAGTGATGGAGCAGTTTCAGTAGGTAGTACTTCTTCAGATTCGCAGAGTAGCATAGATACAGGCTCATCCATGGGCTCACTTCTTGGAACCTTACTTGGTGGCGGATCAGGTTACTATGGCAGCGCATCAAGCGAGTGGTCAGAGACACCTAACACAGGTTCTCTTGATGAAACCACTGTAGATGGAATCAGAGACAGACGCACAGTAATAAAGGGTGATGGCACAGACACCACAACCATTATGGTTTACATGTGCGGAACTGACCTTGAGAGCAGAAGTGCAATGGCTACCAAGGATCTGCAGGAAATGATGGCGGCAGATCTTTCTGATAACATCAACATCATTGTTTACACCGGTGGATGTAAGCAGTGGCAGAATAATGTGATTTCAAGTAAGACCAACCAGATTTATAAGGTTGAAAAGGGCGGCCTTAAGAGACTTAAGGATAGCCTTGGATCAGTTGCAATGACAAATCCTGATACTCTTTCGGGCTTTATCAAGTGGACAAGTGAGAACTATCCTGCAGACAGATATGATCTTATTTTCTGGGATCATGGTGGCGGATCTCTTAGCGGCTATGGCTATGACGAGAAGTTTGCTATGTCAGGCTCCATGGGCCTTTCAGGAATTAACAAGGCACTTAAGGATGGCGGAGTTACTTATGATTTCATAGGCTTCGACGCTTGTCTTATGGCAACTGTTGAGACAGCGATGGTTGTGTCCAATTATGCAGATTACATGATCGCATCTGAGGAGACTGAGCCTGGTGTTGGCTGGTACTACACAGAGTGGCTTAACACCTATTCAAAGAATCCTTCACTTGATACTCTTCACATTGGAAAGAGCATCATTGATTCTTATACAGCGGAATGCGAGAGAACTTGCAGGGGACAAAAGACAACATTATCCCTTGTTGACCTTGCAGAGCTTGAGAAGACAGTTCCTGATGAGCTGAAGGATTTTGCAAATTCCACATCAGAGCTTATTTCCCAGAAGGAATATAAGACAGTTTCAAATGCAAGATCACAGGCTAGAGAATTTGCAGCTTCATCAAAGATAGACCAGGTTGACCTAATCCATCTAGCTTCAAACATGGGATCCCAGGAGGGTAAGGAATTAGCCGATGCACTTAAGAGCTGCGTCAAGTACAACAAGACAAGCTCTACTATGACTAATGCCTACGGACTTTCAATTTATTTCCCTTACAAGAAGACCTCAAAGGTCGACAGTATGGTGAATACTTATGAAGCCATTGGTATGGATGACAGCTACGCTGATTGTATCCAGAAGTTTGCATCCCTTGAGGTTGCAGGTCAGGTGGCAGCAGGCGGAACATCATCTCCTGCTGGTTCACTCTTTGGAGATATGACTGGTTCTTCAGCATCAAGTGCTGACGTGCTCATGCAGCTTTTTGGAACAATGCTTTCAAGTGGCGTAACAGGAATATCCGGCCTTGACGCATCTAATACAGAGTTCTTTGGAAAAGGTCTTGACCCGGAAGCTGCTGCGGAATATATTGCAGAGAATCAGTTTGATGCTGGAAAACTTTTCTGGACACAGAATTCTGAGGGCGAGGATGTTATCCAGATGCCTCAGGATCAGTGGGACCTCATCCAGGATCTTGATATAAACATGTTCTATGACGACGGAACAGGCTATGTGGATTTAGGTCTTGATAATTCATACGATCTCGATGAGGATGGAAATCCAGTAGCTCCTTCAGATAGAACATGGCTTTCAATCGATGGTCAGGTTGTGCATTATCAGAGAATCGACACTCAGGGTGATTCTTCTAATTATGCGATCATGGGTAGAGTTCCTGTGATGCTTAATGAGGTTAGAGCTGACCTCATACTCATTTTTGACTCAGAAAATGAGGACGGATATGTGGCAGGAGCTACCTTCGACTATGTGGAAGGTGAAACCGAAACAGTAGCAAAGAATCTCACAGAGCTTAATGAGGGCGACACCATTGATTTCCTCACTGACTTCTACGACTATGATCAGCAGTATGAGGACACCTATTTCCTTGGTGAAACTATGACAGTTGATAAGCCTATGTCAGAAATGCATATTGCCAACGTAAGCGTCGGAGATGGCAACGTTCTTGTTACCTTCAAGTTTACAGATATATATGGACAGGAGTACTGGACATCTGCAATGGAGTACTAAGATTTTACAGAAATTGCAGGCAGCGTTTATAATAGCGTTATGGGAAATTATATTGTTTTTGATTTGGAATGGAATCAGGGAAAAAGTGTAAAAGAGAAAAATGGTAAGTTTTTGCCATTTGAAATAATCGAGATTGGTGCAGTGCGCCTTGATGAAAACAGGAACAGGACAGGCGAATTTAGTCGCCTGATCTGTCCTCAGGTCTATAAGAAAATGCATAAGATTACAGAGGACCTGATACATCTCACAATGGATGACCTTAAGGACGGCGATGATTTTGTCACTGTCATAAAGGAATTTCTTGAGTGGTGCGGCGATGAGCCAACCTTCTGCACCTGGGGACCTCTTGACCTTACTGAACTTCAGAGGAATATGGACTTTTTTGACATGAATCTTTTGTCAGACAGACCACTTCCATTTTATGATGTTCAGAAGCTTTTCAGTATCCAGTACGAAGATGGCAAAATGAGAAGATCCTTGGA
>JAEEGL012779069.1_pt1 | contig 13510 bp, 11 predicted proteins | sample 9134231 | NCBI WGS metagenome assembly JAEEGL01 (sample SAMN16246548, study PRJNA631951) | gut metagenome | biome: gut microbiome; feature: rumen; material: fiber-attached | host: Bos | place: Iran: Karaj | collected 2018-10
AGAATAATTGAAGTAGTAAATGAACATTTAAGTAATGTTAAATTAAGTATTAAACTTACTAAAGATGCTAAAAATCATATAATTGATGAATCTTATACAGAAGAATTTGGCGCAAGACCAATTAAAAGATATGTAACAAAACATATTGAAACTTTAATAGCTGAATCATTATTGAATGAAAAGATACATGAAAATGATAAGTTGTTAATTGATTATAAAAATAATGAATTTGTTATTGAAACATATAAACTATAGAGAAATCTATAGTTTTAAATTGACTTGTAAAAATAAGAATAATATAATATAGAATCAAAGTGAGATAATATGAAATATAAAGTTCCAGTAAGAATAGTTCCATTAGTATTAAGTGGTCTTTTAGGTTTTAGTTTTGGCAATGCTAAAAAGAATAATAATATAAATAAGGAATCTGAATTTAATGATGACAAAAGTTGTATTTTAGAAATTCCAGATGAAAAAGTAAGAACTAATTTACCATTTATATTAAATAATGATGAACAAGATTTAGAATTATCAAGTTATGTTATAGCTTTAGAAAATATTAATATATATAAAGATGAATATTTAAAAGAAAAGATAGGTATGTTTATTAAAGGGAATACATTATTACTTTTAAATGAACTAGATAATGTATATGAAATAAAATATGATGGAAATAGTTATTTTATAAATAAAGATAATACCGAGGTAATATATTCTTATGAAAATCCTTATGAAGAAAATATATTAACAGTAAATTCTATTGAAGAGATTAATCAAATATTAGAAAAAGTAGATGTTATAACTGCTACTGCAACTGTTAATGTAAGAGAAAAAGCAACAACTAAATCTAAAAAATTAAGTCAATTAAATAAAGGTGAAACACTTACTTATATAAATGAGACAGATGAATGGTATGAAGTAAATTATTATGGTAAAAGTGCCTATGTTTATAAGAAATATGCTAAAAAAGATATAAATTACTATTCTAAAATAGAAATGGTAGATATGGTATATGCAACCAGTAAAACTATATTATATGATATTGATACTAATGAAGAAATATTATCAATTCCTACACATGAAGTTGCTGAAGTGTATGCAAAAAATAATAATTATTACTTAGTTAAATGTAAAGGAAAGATTGGATATGTTAATAAAGATAATGTATGTTCCCTTGGAAATAATTATGTAATAATAGATATATCCAGTCAAAATTTAAAAGCATATGTAAATGATAAATTAATTGTTGATACATCTATTGTTACTGGTATAGATTCATCACCAACTTATTGTGGATTATTTAGTGTGAGGGAAAAGAAGACTAATGTTAGATGGAAGGAATTTAAAGTAACAGTTAAATATTGGATGCCATTTAACAGAGGCGAGGGAATGCATGATGCTGATTGGAGAAGCGAATTTGGTGGAAATATATATCATAAAAAAGGAAGTCATGGATGTGTAAATATACCACCTAAAGTAATGCCTAAAATATATAAGAATATTGATGTTGGAGTACCTGTACTTGTTAAAAAATAATTTATTTAAACTATAAATTATTTTTTTAATTGCAGATATATATAAATATAACATTCTTTTTCATAATAATAAAAAACATCGCTTGGTGCGACGATTTTTGCTTCTGGAGCATTGGTCGAGTGATAACACAACCAACAATACAAAGTCCTATATAGAACCACTAACTATATAAAATATATCACAAAAATTTAAAAAGTCAAAATCTTATAAAATCTGACTGAATTTAATTCAAAGTTCCCGAAAATGAGAAAAAAAGATTTTATAGAATAAAGTTCCCGTAAAAAGGGGATTTTTTTATAGAAAAATATGACATTATCATAAAATTATAATTGGTGTGATAATTATTGTTTATAATAGATAAATATGTTATTCTTTAGGTGGTGATTAGTGTGAAAAAATCTATTTATACTATAATTGAAGAAATTGATAAAAATAATTTTGTTTTTTATAATACTAGAACCTCGTTTATAAAAATATATAATTCTAGTGAATATCAAGATTATTTAAATGGCAACTATTCTAAATTTAAAAAGTTTGTTGTTAAAAATGATTTAGATGAATTTGCTGATGTTAAAAAAGCAAGACAAGAATATATTGATAAGAAAAAGGACTATATTAGATTTACAATATTGCCAACTAGTAAGTGTAATGCAAGATGTAAGTTTTGTTATGAAAATGGTCAAAAAAGAATAGATATGTCAGATAAGACAATTAAAGATACAATAACTTTTATAAAAAAAATGTCTAAGGGATATAAAAAAATGAGAGTATACTGGTTTGGCGGTGAACCTTTATGTAATCTAAATGCTATACATCAAATAACAGAAGAATTAACTAAATATTGTGACTTAAATAATATAAGCTATAAATCAAGTATAGCGACTAATCTATCACTTTTAAATGAAGATAATTATAATCAAATAATAGATTTTATGAGACTTGATAAAATTGAATTTGCTTTTGATGGTGTTGATAATGAACACAATAGAATTAAAAACTATATAGACAAAAATTTAGATGCTTTTAATCATAATATTGAAATGTTACCAAAATTACTTGAAAAAGGAGTAATTGTTCAATTGAGATTAAATTGTGACGTGAGCAATTTTGAAGATCTTAAAAAATTGTTGGATAAACTAGTAAAAAAATATAAGAAATATGATAATTTTATACCTTATTTTGCTATGATTTTTAAAACAAAATTATATGATGGAGATGGAAAATTAATTGATGCAGATAATTTAGCTAATTATAAATTGAAAATTATTGAAATTATGAATGAATATAGTAATCTTGGTATGGAAGCCTTCCCATTAGGTAGAAGTATAAATAATTGCTATGGAAGCAATCCAAATTCTATTGTAATAGCACCAGATGGGACATTAAGTAAGTGTCAAGGTGCAGTAATGGAGCCAACTCAATATATAGGAATCGTTAGTGAAGGATTAAAAAAGAATGAAGTTTATAAAAAATGGATTGATGATTTTTTACCAGAGGATTGTAAGGAATGTGAATTATATCCTATATGCTTAGGTGGATGTTCAAATAGTTATTTATTAAATAAATCGAAACCATGTATAAAAGAAAAGTATTATATGAAAGAACTATTAAAATTTGTTGGTCAATATATGATCAAACAAAAAATAAAAGAATATCAGTATAGTACTGAACAAAAAAGCAATGTTTAGTTGATTTTAAGGGGGCAAAATGGTATAATTTAAAGCATGTAATGGAGGGATTATGAATTACGTTGGTACTTTTATTAGTGGATTTGAAAAGTATGTTGAAAAATTACTAAAAAATAGTATTAAAGATATTAACATTATTAATTTATATGATGGGTTAGTTATTTTTAATACTAGTGAAGAAATTAAAAGACTACCATTTTTAAATAATATTTATATATTACTTAATAAAGTAAGTGTTAAACATAACAATTTCGATAATAATATTAAAGAAGTAGTTAAATTTAATATTGATTTTGCCTGCTTAAAAAAGTTTATTAATGGTAATAAAAGGTCTTTTAAGATAAAGGCATTTAATGAAAATCAACCAACTAAATTTGACTATAGAATAGTTTCAAAGATTGAAAATGATATAAAGAATAAATTATCTTTAAGAGTATCAAATAATCCTGAATATGAGTTTGTTATACAACAAAGAAGCGAAGGTATTATCTTATTTATGTTGAAAATAACAAATAATAGATTAACTGAAAAGGATATAGCAAAAGGTTCTTTAAGACCAGAATTATCATATTTGTTAATATCAATGTCTGATTTACAAAATACAGATATAGTATTAGATCCATTCTTTGGTTCAGGTTCTATTCCAAAAACCATTGTTAAACATTTTAAATATAACATGTGTTTTGCAAGTGAATTAAACCACGATTGTGTAGAAAAACTAAAAAAAGAATATAAAAATAATAATAAAAAATTATATATAAAAGAAAAAGATGCTACTAAACTAGATTGCTTTGAAAATGAATTTGTAGACGTGATTATTACAGATCCACCTTGGAATATTTATAATAAAGATGAAACAATTGATTACGTAGATTTTTATAAAAAAGTATTAAAAGAATTTAATAGAGTATTGAAAAAAAGTGGTAGAGCGATAATGCTTATGGGAAATAAAGAAGACTTTGAAAAAGCATTATCACAATTAGATTGCTTTAAGACATCTGAAAAAATATCAATACTTGTAAATGGCAAAAAAGCAAACATATATAGTTTAATTAAAGAATGATGATAATAGGGGGAGCAAATAATGAAAAAAGAAAAGGCAACATTTATAATGCCATTATATGCTAAAGATAAAAAGTATATTAATGAGTATTTTAAAAAGAGTATTAAAAGTATATTAGAACAGACAGATACTAATTATCAGGTTATTATTATTGATGATTATTCACCAATTGAAAACTATAATTTAGCACTTAATTTTATTAATAGTTTAAATGATGAAAGATTTAAAATAATTAGATGCAATAAGAATAGGGGACCAGGTTATTGTAGAAATATTGGTATAGATTATGCTTATAAAACAATGTCTCAATTTATACTTTTTAATGATTCAGATGACATATCGAATCCAGATAGATTAAAACTTGTAAGAAAGGCTTTTAATAATAAAAAAGTAGATGTTATATATAGTTCATTTGTTGCAATTGATGAAAATGATAAAGAAATAGACTATAAAGATTTGGTTCCATCTCTTAAATGTATAATAGATGGGCATAAAGATCCAGTTCAAGGAGATAATGTTTTTGTAAAATATGTTACTCAAAAAAATTATGTTAATCTAACATCAACAACGGCTGTTAGAACTTCTTTTGCATATAAATATAAGTTCCCAAATTTTAGGGTTTCAGAAGATACTTATGCATGGTATATGTATTCAGTAAATGGCAATTTTTACTATGAAAAAAATATATTAACAAAATATAGAGTTGTCAGAAAAGGTAGTAGTAATAGTAGACAAAGTGTTAAAAGTTTTTATGAAGAAAAGGTTAAACATGATTGTATGGGCTTTAATAAAGCATTTAGATTATATTTAAAAAGTCATAAAGCTTTAAGAAACGAAATAGTTAAAATTAAACATGACTTTTATAATTGTTTATATAATTCTATAGAAAAAGAATCAAGTGATGAATTAAAAAGAAAACTATTAAAGAAAATAAATAAATATAATTATTATCTTGATATTAATATTAAAAAAGCTAGTAAATATGTTGTTCAAATAATTGTGCCACAGACTGAAGGAAAAGTTGGTGGATCTGATACTCATGTTTTGACGCTTAGTAGTTATCAAAATAAAGATGATGATTATACTCCAATTATATTATTTACTAGAAATCCAGAATATTTAGAAAAAATAAAGAATAAGAATATATCTTATATATATTGTGGCAATTGTAAAAGTAAAATTAAACAGTTATATTTATTAAGTGATTTACCAAGAAAATATAATATTAAGATAATGCATTCACATCAATATAATGCTAATTATTTTTGCTCCGCTATTAAATTATATAATAAAAGATGGAGACATATTCCATGTGTAATGACTTGTCATGGATGGATTGAAAACAACATTGTGGATAAGTATTATACTTTTTGGGATTTCTTCACATATTTATTTGCTACGGCATTGATATGTGTATCTACTAAGGATATTAATAGGTTAAATAAAACTATATATAAAAATAAAAAGAAGTTTTATATTCCTAATGGAGTAGAAGTAGACTATAAAGAGATTGATAAAAAAACAATTCTAAAAAAATACAAGTTACCATTAAATAAAAAAATTGTTGCATATGTAGGAAGATTAGCTCCTGAAAAAAGAATAGATTTAATAATCGAAAGTGCAAGGATTAATTGTTCTAAAAATGATGATTTGATTTATATTATTTGTGGTAGTGGGGATGAGGAAAGCAATATTAAATCATTAATTAATAAATATAAACTTAATGATAGAGTTTTTATGCTGGGATATATAGCAAATATTAAAGAGATTTATAGTATTGTTGATGTTTTAGTATTATCTTCTGATACAGAAGGTACTCCAAGAGCGGTTTTGGAAGCAATGTCCAATAAAGTGTGTGTTGTTTCAACAAATGTTGGAGGATTAAAAGAAATAATTACTAATAATAAAAACGGAATATTAGTTGAAAAAGGTAATTATGAAGAATTAAGTGAAAAGATTCTATATTTGTTAAATAATGATAAATTAAGAATAAAATTTGCAAACGAAGGTTATAAAAAAGTTAATAAAGAATTTAACATTATTAAGATGAAGGAAGAAATAAAAAAAGTATATAATAAAATAAAATAGGAGATTATAATGAAAAAGATTATTGTGGTTGGTTATAATGATTTCTCTAAAGAAGTGCTATCTGTTCTAAATAATGTAAAAGTAATATTAGATGATTTAACCAAAGATGAGAGTTTTAATAATATCAATATTGATAGAATATCTAATATAAACAAATACATTGATGATAGTGATGTATATGTAATAGATGATATGCCATATTTTGATGAGCTATATCATAAATTATATTATCAAGGAATAAATAAGATATATGTAATAGTTAAAGAAGAAATAGATAATATTAATGATGCTTTAAATAATAGCCATATATATTATTTGAAAGATAAACCAGTTTTAAGATATGTGGAAACGCATATATCTGATAAGTGTAATTTAAGATGTAATGGTTGTACTCATTTTTCTAACATAACAGAATTTGATTCGATTACATTAGATAATTTTAAAAAGAATATGGATTTGTTGAGTGAAAAATTTGATGTAACTATGATTAGATTAATGGGAGGGGAACCATTATTAAAACAAGATTTAGATGAGTACGTTAGTTATGCTAGGAGTAAATTTAAAGATGCAACTATATTTGTTGTAACTAATGGATTATTAGTTAGAACATTAAATGAAAAAATATTAGATAGTTTCAAAAAGAATAACATCATAATTAATATGACACTCTATAAACCAATTATTAAAAGTGCTAAAGAGATTGATGAGTTTTTAACTAAAAATGGAATAAAACATAGATTTGGAAGAGGAAATAAGCAAATAGTAGAAGAAGATTATATATTAAAATTTCATACATGTTTAGATACAATTAAAATAAATAGGAACGAGAAATTAAATTGTTATAATCAGTATTGTTGGTTTTTGAGAAATGAAAGATTGTATAAGTGTCCATATTCAGCACTAATAGATGTGTTTAATAAAAAATATAATTTAAATTTCAAAGTTGAAAATGATTATGTTGATATTAAAAACATTACAGATGGATGGAAAACAATAAAAGAATTATCAGAAAAAATAGATTTTTGTGATTATTGTAGAAATAGAGTTAAAGAATATGAATGGAATAATGGATCACCAAAACTAGAACATTATATATTAGGAGGTAAAGATGGAGATATTGAAGATTAATGAATTATCTAAAAGTTATGGAGATAAAACACTTTTTAAAAATGCTTCATTTGTAATAACTGAAAAATCTAGAATTGGATTAGTTGGAAAAAATGGAGTTGGTAAATCAACATTATTAAAAATATTATCTAATCAAGAAACTCAGGATAGTGGAGAAATAATTAAAAAGCCAGATATAAAAATTGGCTATTTAGAACAACAACCTAATTATCATGGTATGACAGTTTCTGAAGTATTAGGCCTAGCTTATAAAAATATAATTGAAGTATCTGAAAAGATGAGAGAACTTGAAGAAAAAATGTCTGAAAATTATGATGAGAATGATATAAAAAAATATGGGCTTCTTCAAGAAAAATTTGAATTATTAGGTGGATATGAAATTGAATATAAAGTAAGTTCTATAACAACTGGTTTTAATTTTGATGATGATTTTTGTAAAAAGAAATTTGATGAATTAAGTGGTGGTCAAAAAACAAAAGTATTACTTGCAAAATTGTTAATAGAATCTCCGAAGATAATATTATTAGATGAGCCAACAAATTATTTGGATTTGAGTTCATTAGAATGGCTTGAGGAATATCTTATAAATTTTGATGGATCTGTAATAGTTGTTTCTCATGATAGATATTTCTTAAATAGAGCAGTGAATGAGATAGTTGAATTAACTCCTGATGGTGTAGAAACATATAATGGAAACTATTCTTATTATGTAGAAGAAAAAGAAAGAAGATTTAATGAACAACAAAAAGATTATAATGAACAACAAAAAGATATTAAGAGAATGCAAAATCAAATTAGATGGATGCAATCAACAGGAAGTAATGTGTTAAAAGGCAAAGCTCATCAAATTGAGGCAAGATTAGATAAGATGGATAAATTAGATAAACCAAAAGTAGATAATAGAAAAATTCGTCTATCATTAAATGGAAATGTTGCTTCTAAAAAAAGAATTCTTGAAATAGATGGAGCAAAAAAGTCATTTGACAGATTATTATTTGAAGATGTTTCAGGAGAAATAATTGGTAGTGATAGTGTTGGAATAATAGGAGATAATGGTGTTGGAAAAACAACGTTATTAAACTGTATACTAGGAAATGACAAATTAGATAAAGGAACAATACATATTGGTGAAAATCTTAGCATTGGGTTTTTAGATCAAGAAAGTAAATTTAAAGATCCAGAAGCAACTATATTGGATGCCTATTGTTTAGAAACTGGTGAAGATGTTTCTAAAGCAAGAAGCGAACTTGCAAAACTAATGTTTACTAAAAACGATGTTTATAAAAAAATAAAAGTTTTGTCTGGTGGCGAAAAGAAAAAATTAAAGTTAAGTATATTAATGGCTAAAAAGCCTACACTATTAATTTTAGATGAACCAACAAATCATTTAGATTTACAATCTAGGGAAGAATTAGAAGAAAAACTACTAGATTATGATGGTGCATTATTATTCGTTTCACACGACAGATATTTCTTAAATAAAATTGCTAGTAAAATATGGGAACTAAAAAAAGATGGATTATTTAAAGTTGATGGAAACTATGATGATTACTGTTTATATAGAGAGATGCTAGAAGAAGAGGAAGAATCACTTAGTAGATAGTGGGGGTAAGTATGAAAAAAGTATTAATAGTTTCCCCACATTTAGATGATGCTGTATTATCTTGTGGAGACTTAATTAATAAATTAATAAATGATAATAACATAGTAGATGTTATAACAGTTTTTTCAAAGGATGAAAAAAAAGAAAATCTATCTGATGCAGCAAAAAAATTTCATAGTAATTGTTTTTTACCATCTAATCCAATGATAGAAAGAAAAAAAGAAGATAGAAAAGCTCATAATTATTTAAAGTGTAAAAGTCACTATATGGATTATTTAGAGTGTCTATATAGAAAGCATGACAATAAGCATTTATATCCTGATTTGAATAATATTTATCATTTAGAGGATAATGATAAAAAAATAATAAAAGATGTAGAAAAAAGTTTATCTAAAATAATTAATAATTATGATATTATTTTGGCTCCATTAGGGTTAGGTGGTCATGCAGACCATTTGGTTTGTAATAAGGCTATTAATAATATAAAAAACATTATTAAAGGCAAGTTATATTTTTATGAAGAAGTTGCATATGTTTGCTATTATTATAGAGATAATGAAAAATCTAATTGGGGCAAAGGCCTTAAAAATATGTTAATTGAAATTAGGGATGATAATTTTAACAAAAAAATTAATAGTATTTTGATGTATAGATCTCAATTAAACATATTGTGGAGTGATTATAATCAAATGTATAATGATTTAGATTCTTTTTCTAAAAAATATGATAAAAATAGAAGTGTAAGATTGTGGTACTATGAAGATTTATAATAAATATTTTAAATTAGAAGTTATTGACAACATTATATTTTATAATCTAAAAAAAATAGATTATATAGATTATAGGGACTTATATGATAAGATGCTTAAATACATTAGTAGAAAAAAAACAGATGATTTAAATTTGATTGGTGAATTTGAATCATTGAATAATATAGAACAAGTCATATTATTAGTGTTATCTAATTTTTATAGAAAAGTATATTCTGTTAATTATAAAAAAGACTTAGATATAACTTTTTCATATAATTTTCCAATTAATTATCAAAAATGGATAATTAATAGAATACTAGATATTCCTGATATATCTTTTAATAATAATATGGTTGCTTTAGGAGATAGTGTTGATTATATAGAGGTTGATGTATCAAACGAAAAATCTTATGAATTATTTTATAAGAAATATGGTAGATTGATGAGAAAAGGTGATAAAGAGTTTGAAGTTAGAATAAATGATTTAAAAGATACTTTAGATTATTGGAATAACTATTGTAAGGATAAACATAATAAGGTATTTAGTAATGATGCTTTGTGTGTTTATAAAGATATATACAGTACATTTAATTTTTATTCAATAAAATTATTATATAAAAATGAAATAATGGTTGAGACAGTATATTTTAAAGATGTTATTAACAAGACACTATACTTTTGTATTTTGGGTTGGGATTCAAAATATAAGAATTTGTCACCAGGTATATATACTTATGCAAAAGGAATAGAGTATTGTCATAATAATAATTATAAATTTTCATTTTGTTATGGATTACAAGATTATAAAAAAGAAATGTTAAGTTTTTTTGGAGAAGCATATGAATGATTTAGTTAGTGTTGTTATACCAACATATAATAGATTTGATGAATTGTTTAGAGCTATAAAAAGTGTTAGAAATCAAACATACAAAAATATTGAAATTATTGTTGTTGATGATAATTATAATAATAAAGGGCTAAGAGAAAAAATAAAAAAAGAACTAAAGAAATATAAAGATGTTAATTATATAACTCCTGATGAACATCTTGGAGGATCTAAGGCAAGAAATTATGGAGCAAGTGTTGCAAATGGAAAATACATATCTTTTTTAGATGATGATGATGAGTATTGTAAGGATAAAATATATGAACAAGTAAAACTTTTCAATACTAAAAAAGATGATAAACTTGCTTTAGTTTATTGTTACGGTAATATTATTTATCCAAATAACAAAATAGAAAAAGAACGCACTTGTTATAGAGGCTGGCCACTATCTATTCAAATGAGATTTAATATAGCCGGAACATCGTTTTGGTTAATTAGAAAAGATGTATTTGAATTAATAGGAGGATTTGAAAAAATATATTCTCATCAAGATGGGGTTGTATTGTTAAAACTATTATCACAAGGATATAAAGTTGATTTGGTAGAAAAAGATTTAGTAAATTATTATTTTCATAGTAGAGGGACTGGTATTACAGATGTAAGCGAAAAAGTAATTGATGCAGATGTTGAATACTTAAATATATGTAAAAAGTATTTTTATATGATTAGTAAAAAAGAACAAAAAAAGGTAATATTAAAATACTATGATGATAGAAATTGGAATTTAATAATATTAAGGAGAAATAAAGAAGCAAAAAATGATTTGAAAGAATTATTTAAAAATTATTTTATAAATAAAACATTATTTGTTTGTTTATATAGAATCGTTTTTAGTAAAAGAATAGTTAATAAAGATATAAAGTTTAATAAAGAAGTATTGTTGGGTGATGTAAATGAAAAAAGATGAAAAAACATTTTGGACTTCAGAGACACAAATGGCATTTAATAGGGATAATATTATTAAATGTGATGGAGCTTATTTATATGATGACAAGGGTAAAAAGTACTTGGACTTAAATAGTGGAACATGGAATGTTATTCTTGGATACAATAGAGATGAATTCAATGTTAATCTAAATGAAGTTACAAATCATATTCAATTTATACCTAATGTAAGATTTATGCATGAGCATGGGGATAGATTATCTAAAAGGATACTATCTAAATTGCCAAATAAATATCGTAGTATATTTTTTACATCTGGTGGTGGAGAAGCTGTTGAGACTGCAGTTAAATTTGCAAAACAATATTGGTATAACAAAGGTTTTAAAAATAAAAATAGAGTAATATCATTTTATGATGCATATCATGGATCAACAATAGGTATGGTTAGTTTATCAAGTGATCCATGGGATAGAGTTGAATATGATGGTATGCTTATGGATTCAATAAAAGCATATCCATACTACTGTTACAAATGTAGGCTTGGATTAGACAAGAAGAATTGTAATCATGCCTGTTTAACAGAATTAGAAAATCAAATAAATTTTTATGGTGATGAGAATATATCATCTTTAGTACTAGAACCAATAATGGGTGTTGGTGGAGTTATTATCCCTTCTAAAGAATGGCTTCAAGCTTTGGTTGATATGTGCCATAAGCATAATATCTTAGTGATATTTGATGAAGTTACTTCAGGATTTGGTAGATGCGGAAACTATTTTGCTTTTTTAGACTACGAAATTTTACCTGATATAATAACATTTGGAAAATGCGTGTCAAATGGAGTTGTTCCTTTAGCAGGAACTATAGTTTCAAAAGAAATATATGATGCTTTTGATGAAAAAAATCCTTATATACAATTCAAACATGGATTTACTAATAGTGGTCATCCATTATGTTGCGCTATTGGTAATATAGTTTTAGATATATTTGAACAAAAAGAGGTTTTAAAAACAATTAAAGAAGAAGAAAAACAATTCACTAAAATAATTAATGAATTAAAATCTAAAAGTTATATTGGTGAGATAAGAATAAAAGGATTAATGATTGCTGTTGAATTAATTGATCCAAAAACTAAGAAATCACTTTTAATACCGGATTTACTTTATAAATTTAAAGAAAAAGGTATTATAATGAGCCAAATGACACAAGTTGTGAATTTTATGCCTTCAATATGTGTGACAAAAGAAGAAATGCAATATGGTGTTGATACTTTAGTAGAATTAGTAGAGGATTATTTAAAAAATTATGAAAAATAAAGTTAAATTAGGCTTTATAACTATTGATTTAAATAATATAAAAGATCTATATACGAGAGAATATAAAGACTTTATAAATGAGTTTTCTAATGAATATAAAGACTTGGTGTTAACTTCTTCAATAGGAACTTCCTTAGTGATAATATTTAACATAAAATTCATCCTTTCTAGTTGGATGATTCTATATAACAAAAAAACTCATGATTTCTCATAAGTTCTATATATTTAGTTCAGAATATTCCGAACAGATTTAACTCTGGAGCAACTGTTTGTGTCATATAAGAAATATTGACACCATTTTGATTTACTCAATTGATAAGCAAATTGTATCATAAATTTTTAAAAAAGCAAAATCTTTTTATTGTAAATAAGAATGAGATTGTTTTCTAACAATTAAAACTATGCTATAATAATATTGATAAAAGGAAAGGAGTAAAGAATGAAAAAAACAGCATTAATAGCATTAATATTATTAGTTGTATTAACCGGTTGCACAAATAAAAATAGTGATTTATCATGCACATATACCGATAGTCATGATGTAACATATAAAACTAATTACACT
>JAEEGL012796120.1_pt1 | contig 13510 bp, 21 predicted proteins | sample 9134231 | NCBI WGS metagenome assembly JAEEGL01 (sample SAMN16246548, study PRJNA631951) | gut metagenome | biome: gut microbiome; feature: rumen; material: fiber-attached | host: Bos | place: Iran: Karaj | collected 2018-10
GGAGAGAGCCACTAATTGTTGGTGGATATAGTTTTTCAGAAGCCCCTGCCATATTTAATTACTCCTCTACTAGCTCTGGAGCACTCTGAGGTTGTTCTCCAGACTTAATAACTGCGGTGATTACCTATTCAAAAGCACGAAGGCAATCAGCCATTACCAAAGTATCTTCCCCTTTGGTACGAATTTCAAGCATTGTGTTGTAAATTCTTGTAAGTTGTTCAACTTGTTCTTTTGTGATTTTCATAATTAAAAACTCCTTTATATCTTAAAATTTTATATATAAAACGCTCAAGCAAAACGAGCGTATATACCAGTTTGATTTGCAGCATCTATATTAGTCGCTATTTTAATTTTATTATTATCGTCAGTGTCTTTATATATTTTTAAAAAATAAGTATTATCAATTTTTAAATAAATTGTTTTATTAGCCCATAGTTCAATTTCTTCATTTTCACGATTTATTTCAATTTTTGCGTTTGTCACTGCTTCCCCAGACGACTTTGTCTTCGCATAAATCTAAATACCATTTAAAAATGTTCTAACATAATTAGATACTCCTACGCCTCCAAACAGATTTGCATCACTCATTGTTTCCATTTTGACAGATGGTGTATCTACATAGGCACTTACGTAAGAATTTACTCTAGCTAAATAACCATTTGTTGGATCTCCAGCAGCATATTTACCCGCAGAAAAACCTGAATTTAAACCAGTTGCTTTTACTTCTGAGTTAATATATTTAAAATTATTCTGATCTTCTCCAGTATTGGTCACAACCGCCCTCATAGAAATACCGCCACTATAAACACTGTCATCATCAGTAACGTAACTTGTTGTAGACCCTAAATAACTTTCTACGCCAGATGTACTAGATGTTCTTGGAATAATTAATCCTCCTAAAGGAGCAACTTTTAAATATCCATTTAATTCAATAATCTAATTTTGAGTGGTTGCATTTTTTCCAATGCCTGTCGTATATGATAAAGGATTCAAAGATCCACCATAAATTTCTCCACCAGTAATTTTTCCTCCATAAAGATTTGCTCCATAAATAATGCCTGTAGAACTTAAAACTACCGTAGGAGGATCGGATGAATTATGCAAAGTGCCAGCATAAGAGAAAGTTGCTAAAACCTATTCATCATTTACAGTAGTATAATTATCATTTTTCAAGGAGATACTGTTCTGATTTGGATTAAAAATAATTTGTTTATTTGCTGAAGGAGTTGTAGGCTCAATTTCCCAATTTCCAATTTGTCCAGAATTTGCAGTAATATGTCCTTCTATTGTTGCATCACCACTCCAACCAACTTTAAACTTAGGGTTAGTAGAATCGGCTCCAATTTGCAAAGGATAATATGTATCCCCAGAATTAATATCAATATATCCATTTGATGATGCTGCATGAATAAGAAAATCATATCCAATAAATCTTCCAGAGGATAAATCTAATTTTACACCTGTTAAACCTGTTTCATCAAAATCACTTGTCTATAAATAATAATTATTACGACTAATTTTTAATAAATCATGACCAGATTCGTCTTTAATATTTAAATATCTCCCTGGGTTGGGCGAAATATAAACCTAAGCCTAAGTCTAATCCTAATGCTCACCTACAAAAGGTCCTCTGATATCTATGACACCATCATCAATATCAAGCAACATACCCTAAGCACTAGGAAAACTTTTCCACTTTGAAGAATAAATTAAAGATTTATTACCATCAAAATAAATTCTACCAGATCCATCTTTACCAATAAAACCAGTGCCATCATCTTTAAAGGCGTAAGACATGGCACCATGATTAAATCCATAAACTCCAGTATTTTTAGTAATAGCAGTATCTGCTTTTGATCTTGACCAATCACCTATTACAACACCAGTAAATGTATTGTCATCACGTTCCTTGCGGCCAGCCGCAAATCCAGAAGCCGTAATAGTACCTGCTCCATTATCAGTTTCAATATCTTTACCATTCCACTTATTTAATGTTCTTGAAGGATATTTGTTTTGATATACTAAAATAGGCTAAGTCCATAAGCACACATTATTAGAATCAATAAACTATACTCCGTAAGGTCTAACGTCTGGAATATATACGCTAGATGGACTTAATAAAGGCTTATTAAATGATACATAATGATTATCTCTTGTATCTATATCTTTACTTTCTATTAAAACAGGGTCAAAATTAGTACTTTCACTATTATTAGGAAATAATAATCTCCAATATCCCTACAAATTATCATTATTATATCCGTGATAATAATTTACAAAATTTCCATTTTCAAATCGTACAGTGCGAATTTGATAAGGATTTTTCTTAAAATCTGTTTCTCCAGAAGATCCATATCTTACTCGATCTGGACCTTCAATATATTGAATGATACGAGTCATCTGTCCATTTGAATCTCGTATTTCACCATTTTTCAATGCTATTGGATAATAAGAAACTAAATCATAGTCTCCAAAATTCTTTAATGTTAGTTGAAGAATATATAAAGAATTCATATCAATATTTAAATTTGCGAAAATAGTAATAGTATGATTTTCATTATTTGTTTTTATTACTAATCCATTTGTATTTTCGTTATTAGAATTTATAATCTATCCTTCAGCATTTAATTTATAAACTTTTTCTTTAGCCTCTATTGGCTCATAATAAGTTTCAACTTCATCATAATCTTTCAAAGGATCTAAAATATACTATTCATTTACTTTAATAAAATATTTTTTATTAGTAGAATAATAATATTGTTTTTTCCCTTCAACTATCTAAATAGGATCAAAATTGCCATGCCCTTCATTATATTCTCCAGTCTCTTTTAATGGAGGTGTTGTAAAAATCACTTTTCTAAATTCTAATTTATTTTTCTTTTCACTATCATCTCGTCGTTTTCTATATAACTAATCTGTATCGTTGTAATTTGCAGACTACAACTTCCATATTTTATCGTTGCTATCATAATTAAATTTATAATATTGGATTCCTTGTTGATTAGTATCATCAATAAAGTAATAATATCCAGCTGGCTAATATCCTATATCTGGATTACCTGATAAATTATTATTCAAAACTTTTGTAGTGTCTTTAAAAACAGGATAATAAATATCCTCTTCTTCTTTTTCTTTCTATTTTATACTAGAAGAACCAAATTCAGCAACAAGCCAATTTGCTTTCAATGTTGCGTTTTCGGGCCAATCAACAACATCGCCGGCCTAATCAAAAATAACTACATCACCAATTAAAGCGGTCTAATCATTATGAACCACATCATTATTTTCTATATTTTCTATATAAGGTTCTAAAAATACATTATTATCTTTACTTAAATTTAAAGCATTTTTACCATTTCTCCACGTAAGAACAACTTTATAATCAGAGCCATTATCTCCTGCTGTTCCAAAAATAGGATCAACCCAAGCGGAATAATCCTATCCATCTTTTGTAATATCTAAACGAATTCTATTCTAAGTAGCATTATTGTTTAACTATTTTTTTATTGTAAATCCAACGGATTGAACAGGTTCATCAATAATATAATTACCATCGTCGTCTGGCTATAGTACTTTAGCATTTTCATTGGCAGAATCCATTGGAATAATCATCGTGTTCATAGTTAAATCTGGAAAAGTCCAAACTACTTTAGAGCATTCATTGATATTTAATTTTGCTTTTTTCTAAACATCAAGCTCTCGTTCTCCATCTGGTCGTTCATCAAAAACTGCAGTTAGAATACGAACTTCTGTATCTTCATTTTTCCCAATTTCGCCAGATTCATCATACAAAAAATAATGACCTTTTTCATCATCTTCAAATATAATACTTAAAGCATTCGCATCAATTAAGGTTACTTTATTACGAACCTCATTATCATTAGTAAATGTTAAAACATTAGAAGAAGTAATTAAACGCGATATTGTTTCTGCTTCATTTTTTATTACTATTGCTTTAATTCTTTCTTCTTGCCTATTAACATTTGGTTCAAAAATAATTTCTGTCCTATTGGTTGCAGCATCTTCATCTTCTTGAGAACGCACCCATTCTCCTGTTGTTGGCTCAACTTCATCTTTAATCCCATAAAATCTTTGCCAGTGTGCTCCAGTAAACTAATCTGGACTAGGTGCTCCTGCTTGATATCTATACCATCTAATTTCATAATTTTCTGGTAAAACATCATCTTCAACTGCTTTTATAATATCTGTATTAGTATCTTTATGAATCCATCGCAACTAAATAGTTTTTTTATTATCTTCATCTCTATTTTGTTGCTCACCAGTTGCAGTTTTATAATACGTTAATGCGGTATCACACATGATTTCTGCTGTATCAGTCTCAAAATCATCAACACTATTGCCTAAACATATATATGGACTTTTAACAAAAATATTTGGATTAATTATACTAAAATCGTCTTCATTAGGAGCAGGAATTCTATCACCATCTATTGATTTAAAATTATTTTTCTAATAGGCATATAACTTTATACCTACAATAGGATAATCTTTAAAATCACTAATATCAAAAACCTATTCTTGAGTATAAAAAGTTTCAAAATTATATGGATCGCCTAAAAATTCATTACTATCAAACTAAATAACTTTAGAAAATTCCTAATTAACATCTCCAACAGAATAATTAAATGTTAATACAATAGCCAATCCATAATTTCCTTGAATTGTATCATATTCACCTAACCATGTTGAAAACTATGCGCGCAATCCCAGACGAGAAAAATTCTAATAAAAACATTTTTCATTAGAATAAAACGGTTTAATTGTTGTTTCAGGTAATCCGTTATTATAAAAAAACCAATTTGTTATATTATCTGAAGTTAAAGAAAAACTTTCTTTAACATAATTATTATCACCAGTAATGGTGTCTAGATCAACCTAACCAATACTATCACCAATATTAATTGCTTCTTGTTTTGTAACAACTTGCCAATTAGTAGCATTTGAACTTTTTTTATAATAACAACGTCCTAACTAAAGTATTTCTTTTAATGCCGCATCTGTTATAATATATGTATTTTCCTTTTCTTCAAACCAATTATTTATATTATCATTAGTAAGTATAAATTGATTACTAACGTCCTCATTGTTTTTATTAGGAAAATGAGAAAAATCATATTGTCCAAGTATAAATCCAGGCTAAATTGCAGTATAAGCTTGTAATAATTTCCAAGCTGTGGTTGTATTATCTTCAAGATAACAATATCTTGTTTCTTCATCAAGAATTTCTTCCATTGCAGAAGATCTAATACAATATCCAGGCTATGCTTCCCATTTATAGTCTGCTCCATTAGCCCAATAACCAATCTAATATTCTCCTTGAATAATATTATTTGTTACATCAACAATTTTTTCAAAAGGGGATTTATATATTATCGGTCCATCTTGTTTACTAACCTATTTACCAATAATTATTTTTTGTTTATCGTAATTACCCTGTGGAATAGTAACCATAACAGCGTCATTATTTTTATATCCAACTTCTGTTGTATAAGCAGTAAAAGAAGCATTACCTGTTGAAACAATATAAATTCCTTCTGAAGCCCTGGTCGCATCGGTGACAGTCGCTTCAATCGTTTTGTCAAATGAAACGGACTCTATCTATTTTTTAGACAGAATACTCATAGCTTCAAGCCAAGTTTCAGCAAGTTGCTCTGCATTTTTTTTAGCATCAGTCATAGCTATTATTCCCCTCCTTTACCTCTGTATTTCTATAGTAACATAAAATTTTTTCTAAGTCAAATATTCTATTTAGACCAAACAAAAAAATGGGAGAGAAATATTTCTCTCCCATTTTTTAATTAATATTTTCATATATAGTTGATCTATTAGCATACTAAGAAGCGCGATTAATAAGATTGTTAAATGCTTCTTCAATTTCACTATGATTTGTAGCGTTTGGAAATTCCGCGTGAATTGTGACTTCTTGTTCTAGAGTTTGAGCGCCAGCCTAATAATTTGGAGAATTAAGTCCAGCAGTAAAGTTACTTGCGGCCGCATGCAAATCTATTGCAGAATTTAACTATCTAACGATATCAATTGTAGATAAAATATTTGCTGTATCCGTTGCATTTAACACTAATTCTTTTTCATGCAACATAGCTATTTTACCAGAAGAACCCCAAGAACCTGTATAACCACCAGTATCAAAACTTTCAGATTTAATACTATAAGCAAGACTACTTATCATACTCATAGCACCAGATACTATTCCAGATGCTTCTAATACAGAAGAGCGAATACTACTAGCTGCTTCATTAATATCTCTTGCGGCATTGTTGAGACTATCTCTTAATTCATTAATTTTAGCAGAAGAATTTTCTAAATGTGTACCAAAAACATCATTTGCTTCTGTAAGTTCTTTATTTACATCACTAATTAAAGCATCTTTTATTTCTTGATGTGACTTAATTAAATCTTCTTTCTGTTCAGATATATCGGAAATAAGTTTTTCTTCCAGTGTATTATTTTCCTCAACAGTTAAAGATGCTCTTTCCATAATCTCGTCGGCTTTTTCTTTTAATATTCCGGTACTTTCAGAAATAATCTAAGCCTACTCTTTTTGTGCTTCTGTATTTCCGCTTAAAACATCTTGCCAACTATCTCCATTTTCAGCCGCATAAGCCTAAGAGGCTTTAGCAAAAGTTCCTGTTAAATTATTAGCCATATAATAATCAAGAATATTTTCAAATTCTTGACCTCTTGCTCCATAATAATCAGCAGAATAACCTTCACCATCAATTTTTGCTTCACGAGCAGCCTAAAGTTGTAGATATTCTGAATCAGTTCGTTTTCCGCCATTTTCAAGATATTCATTCATCAACGCAGAATAATCAACGTTAGGATCATACCCAACAGAACCAGTTAAAATTCTTGACATTCCTGATTCTGCAGCGCGGATATTCTTAATCTCATCGGCCATAGTCCGCAGCTATTCAATTAACAGTTCAACTTCTTGTCTCTAATTAAAGTATGCATTTGTAATGGCAGCAATCTATTCTAATCTTTCATTATTTGTATCTGCGAAATTATCAAACCAAGTCTAATATTTCTCACTTGCATCTCTTAAATCATCAGTTTTCTGTTTTAATTCATCTAGACTGGTTCCAACAACAGGACGCACATAAGTGTCCATATCATCAGTCCAAGTAGAATAAGCTTTATCAATATTACCTACCATTTCAGATACTTGCATTTGCCAATCGTCAGTGTCTAATAAATTCTATCTATAAGCATCTCCATAGGCTTCATTTGTCTAAGTTACAGAAACACGCTATTGCCAATAGTCTGCTTCAGCATAATCATGAACTAAAACAGAACGTTTCTAAGCATATTCTTCAATAACACGATTACGCTCTTCTTGCATTTTAACGTCATCGTCTTTATACTAAAGAGCAATGCGTTCAAGTTCTGCATACATTTCCTAATCAAGCTAAGCAAGTGCTCTAGCATTTTCATTAGCTTTATTTAATGTTAAATTATATAAATCATTTCTTTTATCCGCTAATGCTTGTTCTGCATCATCTACTTGATTTTGATCTGCAGTATATACATAACCATAATTACCTTCACTGTCTCTCTATAGGCGAACTGTAGATTTTGCATTCTATGCTTCTTCAAGAGCAATTTGTGCTTTCAATATTTCATAACGAGCATTTGCAACATCTAAATCAAACTTGCTCATTCTGTTTAAATTCTACATATCTTGAATTTCTTGTTTGAAATTTGCAAGTTTTGTTTTAGCCGCGACATTATCTGTTTTATCAATATCCTAAGATAATTTTCTCATTAATTTATTAGTTTCATAAACTTGATTAGTACGTGTTAAAATTAAGTCTTGATAAGCAGATACTCTATCAAGAGAATTAAGCAAAGACTCCCAGCCCTACCCGCTTGTAGCGGCCTCTTCAAATGCTTTGCCTATTTTCTTAATTGTATTTTCATAAATTGCATTTACAGCTTCTGCATATTCTTCTGTCTTTGAAAGCATTTTTTCATGCCATTTAGACATAGATTCATACTAAGCTTGTAACTCTCGTTCCATAAGTTCACGAGTACTTTCATCAACATTATTTTTATCAGCTTCATAACGAGCTAACATAATATCATATTGCTGCTTTGCCAGTTCATATTCTTTAGTAGAAGACTATAATTCATTTTGAATTGTTTCCCTCTAAGCTTCTAATACTTCACCGGTCCATTCATAATTCTATTCTTTTCCAAGTAATGAGAGAATAGTCTAAAAATGTTTAATAACAGCAGTACAATCTTCCATTTTTGTCATATATTGATCAAGCTTAGTCTCTGCCTCTGATAAAGTTTCAGAATAATAATTAGACATTGTTTCATCTAATTCATAAAGAGCATCAATTTGCTCATAAATTTTATCCTCAACATCATCAAGCGCAGACATCCAATCTGCCTAAGAATAATCAAAATCTGATAATAATTCACCGGTTTTTTCATCTATAATTGGATCTCCGTGAGTTGCATTCATTAAATCTGATGCAGCATTTTTAAGATTTTCAGTTCCGGCTTTTAAAATTTTCCAATCACTATCTGTATTAGTGCTATTCCAAATAGATAATAATTCTGTTACAGGAGCATAAATACTTTTAGAAAATCTATCTAGCTGTTTGCGGAAGTATTCTAAGTATCTTTTATCTTCATCAATAATTTTAAGCTTTAACTCAAGTTTATAAGACCATTCTTCAAAACGCTTATCCTGTTGTTCTCTAAACTAATCTCTAATTTCTTCTAATTTATCCTAAAAAATCTAATTACTTTCTTCATATTTTTCAAATGCTTCTTTAATAAGTTCATACTATAATTCTGCTTGCTTGAATGTATCTTCAGCAACTTTTACTTCATAATCTGAAATATTTTCTTGACTAACAGTATTCTTATATTCATCAACTGCTTGATTATAGGCATCTATGATAGAAGCAAGGAATTCTTCATAGTTTAATAAAACACCTTCTTCATCAAACTATAAATCAATAGATGCTCCACTAGAAGTATAAGTTTTTATATTACCATCGCTATCCACCCATTGCCTTGTTAAACCACCATTTAATAAAGCATTTTTATCTTGTTCTCTATAAGCATTAGCCGCAGATAAATAAGCTTGATTATGTTTAATTAATTTATCTAATGCAGTCTATTCATTCTATATTGCTTGTAATCTATCTTTTCCAAAAAGACGATCTTTTGCCTTTGACGCTTTATCATAAGCAGAACTTAAATCATCAAGCTATTCATTAAGAACGTGATAGCGATCTATTTCGTTTTTAACATCTTTATATTCTTTTGCAGATTGGCGGTTATCTTTTTCAGAACCGCCGCCTTTATCCTTATCCTTTAAACCAGTAGTAGTAGCTCCGTAGCTAGGAGTAAGAATATTTGTATTACCAATGTCTACGGCTGGGGTAAATGCCCTATCTGTAACATAACTAATAGGATCTTCTGTAAAAGAAGAAGAGGAAGAAGAATGTCCTCCTGCAGGACCAGAACCCGTTGTTCCAAGTAAAACATCCATAACGGATGGAGGTTTACCTGGTTCTGTAGTAGATGTAGAACTCCCAGGACCTTCTGTTCCTTCTATTTCATAAGTAGGAACATACCCTTTTACATGCACCGATGGACCAGTATAAGTTGCCGTAACCTTTTTCCATGTCTTATAAGTTCCAGTCTATTTATTTCCCTATTCATCAACATACTCATATGGAATTTCCTATCCTGGTTCTGAATGTGTCTCAGTAATAGTAGTAGGAACTTCCATATCCTATTCATGATATGTTGTTTTTATATTAGCAGCAACATGCAACCCAGACAGAGCGGCCTCAATTTGATCTCTAGTCATATTTCCTTTAGCTATTAATTCATTAAAAGCAGAAACCAAATGAGACTAATCTATCTCTCCTGTTTCAAGATTTTCACTCATACTTAATTTTAACTAATCCCATAAACTTAAAAAGCTTTCAGCTTCTTCTGTCGGTAGATTAGCAGAAATTGAAACCATCATATCCTCTGCTGCTAATTCACGAAGTGTTTTTATAGCATCTATATTTCCATCTAAAGCCTAAGTTAATATATTAGATCTTTCCGTGTCTATTAAAAGACTCATAGCAAAATCATCTGTAAATACAGACATATCCATATTAACAATGTCTGCTAAATCAGTTTTTAAAGCATCCATCGTATTAGACCATTCAATAGAATTCTAGTCTGCAGAACTTAAACTTTTTTTATAACTATCTAAATTTTTATTAAGACTTGTTAAACCTCTATCCAATCTCTAGTTTGCTATTGCTGCATTTAAAGCGGATTTTTGTAAATCTTTCTAACTATAACCAGCTTTTTCAAAAGCATTAGCTAAGTTATTTTTTAATCTCTTAGCATAAGCTTCAGTTTCTTTAGCATCAAAACCATGTTTTTCTGCTAATTCAGCAACTGCAATTGAATATTTAAGTGTTTCTTTTGCGGCCGCAACCAATTCTTTATTATTAGTCGTTAAAGCATGCTAATATGCCTCTAAATCATCAGTGCAAGACTCATACTTTGTTGCTAAATCCTATAATGCTGCATTTTCTGCTAAGGTCTATGTTTCTGCATCAATACCAATTTCATTAAATCTCTCTTTTACATAATTTAACTAATCTAATGAATCTGCTGCTATTGCATAGGCAATAGCGTTTTGCTACATCGTTTCGTGATCATTAACTATCTAACCATCTGTTGTAATAGACTATCCAGAAGAAATAAGGCCTAGAGATCTTGCTCCTGCTGTTCCTGCTTCATTAATATCTGAATTTTCCGCTAATCCAATATAATTCTATAAATTCTAATCAAAAACGGCAGTTGATTCTTTAAATAAAATATTTTGAAAATCTTCAACATTTCCAACAAGTTTATAAGTACCATCCTCCATAGTTGTAAAGAAATTTTGTAACTATTCAGGTAATCCTTTTAAACTTTCAACAGTATCACCCAACTTTAGAGAACCAAAAGTTTTATGTAATTCTTTTAAAGATTCTTGTAATCCAGCAATATCTTTTATCTAGCTACGATATATAGAACCTAAAGGATATTGATTTTCAATATATTCTTGAATTGCTTTTGGATTAGTAACGTCTAATGCTCCACCAAAAAATTCATTTAATAATTGAGCATAAGCAGATAATTCATCCTCTGTTAATTGCATATTTTTAAAATCTTCTGGATTAATATTCTCTAACTAATCTAACAATAAATTAGTTATTAAATCTTTATTCTAAGAAGAAAATTGTCCTGTCTAATTTTTTGTAAAATTAATTAAATTATTAGACATAGTTTCTAACTAAGTCTAAACAGCATCAGAAGCCTTATCTGTTGCCAAGGCTTCAATTACACTGTCAATAGAAATAGTTTTTTCATTACCTTCAGAATCTGTAGTAATATAATTACCATTTTTAATTTTCTTTAAATTATAATTATCGCCAGTTAATTCTAAATAATCTTTAAATAACTATTCTTTATCCGTAAATTTTAACTAATCAACCCAAGCAGCCTAAGATTTATCAAATAAAGGAGATGCCTATTCAGTTATTTTTTCACTAATAATTCCAGCAAAAGCATCTACACCATTATTTTCTGCATTTTTTGTAAAATTACTATTCTACAAAATTTCATTAGTAATGGTTAAAGAAGCGTCTTTAACTCTATCATTAACATCTTCAGTGCTCCGTTTTAATTCTTCTAAAGCATCCTAAAAATTTCTTAAATCTTTTTCAGATAATCCTAAAATATTATTAAATTTTGCAAACTCGCTTCTAGTTAATCCTGTATATTGATCTAGATTTGCTATCATTTCACCAATTTTAGCTTCTCTTTCTCCACTATAACCAGAATAAGAATTTCCTGCTCTTGTATATTTTTTCTAAACATCATATTTATCTGATTCTAACTAAGCAGAAGCAACTTTTGCATTAGTCATAATAGAAGTTAATTGCAAATTATTTGCTTTTTCTTCTGCTTTTTTATAGATATCTTCTAGGTTTGTAATAATACGAACACCGTTAACGTAAGAAAATTCCATCTAAGACTATAATTCTGGATATTTCTATAATATATCAGCAGTTGCCCGTCTAACATCTTCTAAAGCTTCTTTCCACTCTTCTGTTCCATCTTTACATTCTTTTAATTTTTGAATAACGGAATCATAAGTGTTAAAAGTTGACTTTAAATCATCCGCTTTGTTTTTAGCTTCATCAAAAGCTTCTGACAATTCTTTTGCTGTTTCTGTAGCCTTTTTTAATTGCCCTTCTGGCGAAGCCTCTTTTATCGCATCAAAAACTTTAACTAAAATCCAACCAATGGCAATAACCGCGCCAATGATTAAAATTACTCCTCCAAGAGAAAACTGTAATGCTTTTGCGCCCGCGGCCGCAGCCTATTCGCCTGCTGCCATAGCTTCTGCTCCAACACCAGCAGAAATCGCCGATTTGGAAAATACTCCATTTAATAAAGTCTATACCTTAGTTAAATTTGTTATAGTAGGAAGAATCATTCCCACAGACATTAACGTTTGAAGAATTCGTTCACCCGTTGTAGCATCTTCATCATTCCATATATTACCAATGGTTTTAAAAGCATTGATCGCAGAAGCAACGCTCATAATAGTACTAGATAAGGTTGACATTACAGATCCAAAGCTAACAGAATACTAACCTAACTATTTTATTTTTTCACTACTCTATTGAGCACTATTTCCTAGCTAAGCTGTTTTATCAGCAGCTTCCTAAGAAGCCTAAGCCGATCTTTTGCAAGCATCAGTATATTGTCCGGCTGCATTTCCAGCTTCTTGAGCACTCATTCCACTATTGCGATAAACCTTTGCTAACTTTTCTTCTGTATCCTCTAACTAAATCTAAAGATCAACTGGCAAAGCTTTTTTTAATTCTTGTCCAAGATTAATTATATCATTAATAATACTTTGAAAAGTTTCTGGTTTATCTATATCCTCAATGGAATCTCCTAAACTATTAAATGCATCTTCTAATTTAACAATTAAATCTTCATTATTCTAATCTAATAGAGTACCCTTTAAATTTTCTAAAGATGGCATTTCTGTCTATCCAATTTGCTTCAAAACGTTATATAAATCTTTTGTTTCTTTTTCTGACAAGTCTAAATTTTGAGGTATTTTTTTAGTTACAGCTTCAAAAGCTGCTGTAGCGGAAGAAGCGGCCTGCATTGAAATGGTCATCTTTTTAATATTTTCCTAAGCCTCTGCAATGTCTGCTGCTGAGTAAGAACTATGTTTACTAGTAGCTACTCTCCTAGCCTAATTACTTTGCTACTAACCTAATAATTCAGTCTATCTCGCTATCTCATCGGCTGTTTTTCCCGCTGCAATAGCTTCTTCACCCATCTATTTATTAACATCTAATAACAACTAAGCCTATTTTACTTCTTCCTCTGTCATATTTTTTGCATTATCTAATAAGACACC
>JAEEGL013056947.1_pt1 | contig 13510 bp, 14 predicted proteins | sample 9134231 | NCBI WGS metagenome assembly JAEEGL01 (sample SAMN16246548, study PRJNA631951) | gut metagenome | biome: gut microbiome; feature: rumen; material: fiber-attached | host: Bos | place: Iran: Karaj | collected 2018-10
AGATTATCAGGTATCCGGGAAGATCCGGGAAAGATTCGATACGCTGATCGGGATGGAAGAAGTACAGAAAGCACTGAAGTTCATTGAGAATGATGTTCCTCGTTCCATTGAAGAACAAAAAGCCCTGACACTGATCGAAGCACCGACCTTCTTTGAGGACGAGCGGGCGGCGGCCTATGCGGATCATCTGAAAGCACTGGGACTGGAAGAGGTGCATGTGGATGAATATAAGAATGCAGTCGGACTGCTTCGTGGAACCGGGAACGGTCCGACGATCATGGTCGAGGCACATCTTGATACGGTATTCCCGAAGGGCTCCGTTAAGGAGGTCCGGGAGAAAGACGGTGTTCTGTATGCACCGGGGATCGTAGATGATACCCGTGGCCTGGCGGTCCTTTTGTCTGCACTGCGCGGACTCAAAGAAAGCGGACTGAAAACAGCCGGCGATATCTACTTTGTGGGAACAGCCAGGGAAGAAGGCATGGGAAGCCTTGGAGGGATGGAAGATTTCCTGAATGCGCATCCGAATCTGAACGGAACGATCAGCGTAGACGGTGCCTGGACGGAAGGCATCACCTATGAGGCCACCGGGATCCAGACCTTTGCTGTCAACTTTTACGGGATCGGCGGACACGCCTATGGTGCTTTCGGCAAGATGGCCAATCCTCTTCATGCAGCCGCACGGGCGGTCGCAAAGATTGCCGATCTGAAAGTTCCGGAAGATCCGCGGACGACCTTCTGCGTTTCCAATTTCCATGCCGGCAATGATGCTGCTATCCATGCGATCGTTCCGAAAGCGACTATCAAGTTCAACTTCCGTTCCAATTCGGAAGAGGAGCTGATGAAGCTGAAGGATCGGATCTTTGCCATCATTCAGGAGGCCTGTGACGAGGAAACGGCTCGCTGGGGCAAGGATACGATCACCTGGGACAGTGAACAGTTCTGTGATATTCATGCCGGTTCTCAGGACATCCATGCACCGATCGTTGAAGCAACCTATCTGGCTGCCTGCTATACCAGCAAGGATCCGGAGAAGGTCTATTTCAGCCAGGGCGGTTCTGTCAACGGCAATCGTTCGGTCGCCAAAGGGATCCCGGCGGTGACGCTGGGCGGAGGTCATGTGAATACGAACTGCCATACACTGGAAGAATTCTATCCCATGGAAGACTCTTTCCGCTGTCCGCAGGAGGTGCTTCTCATGGCGCTGCTTGCGGCCGGTATCGACGGCAGGCTTGAATCGGTACTTCGATGAACGCAAATCAAAAGTCATGGTCCTTTTCCCGTGACAGACTCGGGGATGCCTTGGAAAGCCTGGGCTTCTCCCGGGAGATCGCCACGATGATGGCCTCTCAGCTGGGAAGTCCGAAAGCGATCGATCGGATGACTTCATATCTTAAGCAGGCAAAACCAAGGGATTTTGAGACGGTGGCCGATGAGATGCTTTCGATCTGTGAAGAGATCGCAGCATGGAAACGCAGGAAAGAAAGCGAATACGCAAACGAACACTTCAACGAATTACGGTACGATGTATTCAGTGACTGGGATCAGGAATAACAGGAGGCGGCTATGGGTATTCAATTTGAGACGACACCGGAAGTATTTGGGTCTGTTCATCTGCTGATTCTGGCAGGGATCCTGCTGGCCGTTTTTGGTTTGTTTTTCATCCTTCGGCGCCGGAATGAGCGGCAGCTGAGGACATTGATCGGTGTTCTCGGGATCATGATGATCCTTGCCGAGGTTTGGAAGCAATGGTTCGTTCGGGTGTATGTCTATCCGGGTATCCTGTCCTTCTGGTTTTTTCCCTGGCAGCTGTGCAGCATGGCGATGTATGTCTCCGCTGCGCTCCTCATTGCAAAAGACGAGGCAGAAGATGCGATTCTGGTCTTCCTGGCCTCCTTCAATATCGTTGCGGCTTTCGGTGCGCTGATTTTCCCGTACGATATGATGCGGCCTCAGATCTGGCTGTTTGTTCACAGCTTTCTCTATCACGGCGTCATGCTGATCGAAAGCATGGCTGCGATCCTGATCCTGCGCAAACGTACACGAACTTCATTTATTCCTGCACTGATCATGTACGCAGGGATGGCCGTCATTGCAGAGATCGTAAATATCATCAGTCATCAGTTCGCTGCTACCACCCAGGCAGAAGCGAACATGTTCAATATCACCTTGTCCTATCCCTCGACGCAGCCGGTGTTCCATCAGATCGCGGTGACGATCGGCATCGTCCCGGAAATTCTGATCTATCTGGGTTTTGTGGCATTATTAAGCTATGGAGTTTTTCGTCTGACAGAATGGCCTGTCATAAAGAAAGGTAAGGAAAATGGATAAAATCGTTACAAAGTTTTTCACGGCAGAAAAAGTTCGGGAACATGTCACCCGTATCGGCGGCATGGGCGGTGAACTTTGTTATCTGATCGAAGGGCAGGAAAGAGCCCTGCTGATCGATGCCCTGGCCGGCGTCGGCAGTCTGAAAGCACTGGTGAGAGAACTGACAGATCTGCCGGTAACACTGGTCAATACCCATGGACATGTCGATCATATCGGTGCGGATTTTGAGTACGGCGAAGTATACATTCATCCGGCTGATATTGGCCTTTTGTATGACCATGCGGATCCGAACATGCGGCTTGGATTTGCGAAGAGCGGCAGAATGATGGCACCGCTGCGGACGGAACCATTATTATCGGATGTCACGGCTGCCTGTGCGATTCGGACTTACCCCCTGAAAGAAGGCGACATCTTTGATCTGGGCGGCATTAAGCTTGAAGTGATCGAGGTGCCGGGTCATACCCGCGGAACGGTCGTTTTTCTGGATCGGGATGAGAGGATCATTTATTCCGGTGATGCCTGTAATGTGAATACGCTGCTTTGCTGCGCCCCCTATTCCACCAGTATTGAGGAATACAGAGAAAGTCTCCTTCACCTGAAAGAGTTTCTGCCTGCCTTTGACGGAATGTTCGGCGGCCACGGACCGGGTCCGGTCCCGAACACCATGGTACTGGAAGGGATCGAACTTTGTGATGAGATCATGGCCGGAACCGATGATGCGGTAGAGAGTGTCAGCGTCGGAAGAAGATGCTGGTATGCCAAAGCGAAAAATGAAAGATATCAGCGGTTGGACGGCGGCCTGTGCAATATTGCCTACGATAAAGAGAATATCTGGAGGAAATGATGATGGAAGGAGGAATCCCCGAACTGAAAAGCCGGGAAGAGATGATGAAGATCCTGCAGGAAGAGGAGTATGGTTTTCTGCCTCCTGCACCGGAAAAGCTGACTTTTACCCGTGAGGAGAATGTCATCCCGAACTTTTGTGCCGGAAAGGCACCGTGTGACAGGATCACTGCACATTGCCGGATAAACGGAAGGGATTTTTCTTTTCCTTTTGATGCAGTGATACCGGTCAAAGGAGAAAAGCTGCCTTTCTTTATCCATATCAACTTCCGGCCGGATAATCCGGACCGGTATATGCCTACGGAAGAACTGATCGATAACGGCTTTGCTGTCTTTTCCTTCTGTTACAATGATGTGACGCAGGATGACGGTGACTTCACGGACAAGATGGCCGGGATCCTGTATCCGGATGGCAGACGGGAACCGGATGACCCCGGTAAGATCGCCATGTGGGCATGGGCTGCGCAGCGCGTGATGGATTATGCTGTGACGATGAAAGGAAAGCTGGATCTGACACGTTCGGTGGTGTGCGGACATTCCCGATTGGGGAAGACGGCGCTGCTTTGTGCAGCAATGGATGAGCGTTTTGCCTATGCGTATTCCAATGAATCGGGCTGCTCCGGTGCCTCGTATACCCGCGGCAAGCGAGGCGAACATGTGAAGGATATCTGTGATCGCTTCCCCTTCTGGTTCTGTGAAAATTATCAGAAATATGCAGATCACGAAGACGAGATGCCGTTTGATCAGCATTTTCTGCTGGCATCCATTGCACCCAGACATGTTTTCATCGGCAGTGCCGAAGAAGATATCTGGGCTGATCCGGAAGCAGAAAAAAAGAGTGTAGAACTGGTCCGGCCTCTGTTCCCGAAAGGCCATATCGGGTACCATGTGCGGGAAGGGATTCATTATTTCAGCCGGACAGACTGGCTGAGACTTATGGCGTTTGTAAAATAATAAGACAGGAAAAGAAAATGACACCAAGAGAGTACTTGAATATACTGCACACAGCAGAGCGCCTGAAGGACACGATGCGCCATTCGACTACTTCCGGCGGACGAGTCGAAAGCGTCGGCGAACACAGCTGGCGGGTATCTTTGATGGCGTTCCTTCTGAAAGATGTATTCCCGGAAGCGGATATCGATAAAGTAATTCGTATGTGTCTGATCCACGATCTTGGAGAATGCTTCACCGGTGATATTCCGGTCTTTGCCAAGACAGATGCGGATACAAAGAAAGAAGATCAGCTGCTGCGTGACTGGGTTGATACGCTTCCCAGGAAAACCGCGGAAGAAATGAATGCGCTCTATGATGAGATGGATGCGCTTGAAACAACAGAAGCAAAGATCTATAAAGCGCTCGACAAGCTGGAAGCGCTGATCCAGCACAATGAAGCGCCTATCAGCACCTGGGAAGATCACGAATACAGCCTGCAGCAAACCTATGCGTGGCCGAATGTCGAGTTCTCCAAGTGGCTGAAGGAGCTTCGGGGAGAAGTTCTGAAGGATACCCTGGAAAAGATCGAAGAAGCGAAATCCTGACGATCAAAGGATTATGAAAAGAGCTGTTTCAGGACTGAAAGGCCAACAGCAGCTTCAGACTTGAAATCACGGAACCCGCACTCGATGCTGATACGCGAGTTATATCCGCTGTCTTTCAGAGCCCCGCAGAATTCCTTATAGACAGACATCTCCTCAGGGATCGGTGCATATCGATCCCGGGAAGAAAAATGAATATGCGCAAAATCGCGGATGACCCGGATCTCGGAAACCGGCTCACCGTTGTCCCAGAAATGAATGGTATCTGCCAGCAGACCGACATTAGGCCGGTCTGTCATCGCAGAGAGCATACATCCTTCTGATAATGTATGGATCATGTTGGTTTCCTTATAGCGCAGAGGTTCGATCGCCACAGAAAGATCATAGGAAGCGGCAACATCTCCGATCAGCTGAGTGATGCTTAAAAGACGACGGAACCCTTCTGCGAAGGGCATTCCTTCGGGAACACGTCTGGCACCGCCGCTGCCAAAGACGACCAGCTGACCGCCAAGATCCCGTACACGTCCAAGCGCGCCTGTAAGATAATCACGGATCTCCTGCTGCGGTGTCCCGCCAAGCAGGTGCAGCGATGCGGGAAACAGCAGGTTGAAAGTTTCCAGAGGAATCGGTGAATCCAGAAGCTTACGGTATTCTTCTTCCGGCATGGATGCAATCTGACTGACACCAAGCTCAGCATAGTCAAAGCCGATTTCGGCTGCTTCCCGAATCCGTTCGGGGCCAACGCATACTCCGTATTTCATAATATACCTCGCATACCATAATTTGACTTTATTATATCAAAATATAAAGGAGAAAGAAAATGAAAAAAGAAATCAGGATTGCCATCATCGGCTGTGGGATGATCTCTCATCGTCACATGACGGTCATCGAGAATCTGAACAAACGCGGTCAGAATCTTCGTGTCGTTGCAGCAGCTGAGATCGACAAGGACAAACTGCTTGCCTGGGGCAAACAGTATGGAATCGCGGAAGAAAACCTATATGAGGATTTCCGTGAGATGCTGAAACGGGACGATATCGACGAAGTAGAGGTCTGTGTTCACAACAATCTGCACACTTCCGTTTCTACCGCTGTTATGGCTGCCGGATTCCCCTGCTACTGCGAGAAACCCATGGCTGCCAGCTATGCCGATGCCAAGATTCTTTATGATGCACAGAAGAAATACGGCCAGAAGCTGGCGGTTCAGATCAGTTCCCTGTACAATCCGCAGACCCGTATCGCCAAGAAGATGATCGCGGAAGGACAGCTCGGCAAGATCTATCATGTCAGATCCGTCGGACATCGCCGTCAGGGCCGTCCGGGATACGATATGCCTTTCTTCAGTAAAGATTTCCTCAGCCCGACCATCGGCGTTCACGGTCCTCTGTTTGACCTGGGTATCTATCACCTGGCTCAGATGCTGTATGTGCTGGGCATGCCGGAACTGGAGAGCGTGTACGGTGTACAGAGCTGCGACTACTGGACGGATCCGTTGATCGATAAGGCAGTCGGAAGGACCGCTCCGGTCGAAGATCTTGGTGTCGGTATTGCCAGATTCAAAGGCGGTATTTCCATGGATATCTATGAAGACTGGGCAATGCATATGGATGATGTCGGAACCAGCTTTGTTGCAGGTTCTCTCGGCGCTCTGAAATTCAAGGATGTCGACTCCTCGGGCGGCCCGATGGCAGTTCCTCCCGGAGGAAGAATCATGGGTGCAGGAAGAATGCAGCAGCCGACTCTTGAGTGGATCGGTATCGATAAAGACGCCAAGTTGTTCCATACCATGCTGGACTGCGGAATCAACAGCAATACCGGCATGCAGGAGATCCTGATGCATCCGGAAATCGAAATGTACAACGACAATCAGCTGCAGTGGTATTCCTATCTGCGCGGTGATCTGACTGACGAGACCAGAATCGATACACCGTTCATCGCTATGCAGACGGCATTCCTGTCAGAAGGGATTGTTCTATCGAACGAACTTGGCCGCAGCGTGACCGCGGATGAGATCATTAAGCTGTCCAAATCGATTGCGATCCGTGATCAGGAGACGCCTTTCGGTGTGATCCATTACGACTTCGACGACTACAAACCCGAATAATCCATATGGAAATCTTGTTTCTCGGTACGAGGGCGGCGGATTACTGGCCTGGATGCTTCATCGGAATGGAGAACCGGTTTGATCAGAATAACCGCCGAACAACCAGTACGCTGATCAATCGGCATATCCTGCTTGATGCCGGTGCGCATATCCTGGATGAGCTTCGCATCGCCGATATTGAATATCTGCAGATCACGGATATCATCATAACGCATTTTCACAATGATCATTTCAATGCAAAAAATGTTGAGAAGATCGCGGCCGGTCGAATTGCACCGCTCAGGCTCTGGGTTTCTGCCACAGCCTGTGACCAGGAAAATGAAAAACTGAAATTCATTCCTGGTACCGAAGTGCATCCGATGGAGTCCATGAAAACGTATCAGGTTAATGATGACTTCAGGGTCACCGGCCTGCCGGCCAATCATGATCCGACCTACTTCCCGCAGCATTTGCTGATCGAGGCAGAAAAACAGAAGATCTTCTACGGTATGGACGGCGGATGGCTTCTCTTTGATACCTATCGGTATCTGAAGAAACAGAAACTGGATCTGATGATCCTGGACTGTACCGTCGGAGATTATGTGGGAGATCAACGTCTCGCAGAACATAACAGTCTTCCGATGATCCGGATGATGCTGCCGTCGCTGAAAACGGTCGGCGCGATCGATGATCATACTGTCATCTATATCGATCATCTGGCCGTAACACTTCATAAGTCTCATGAAGAAACCGTGAAGATCTGTCAGAAGGACGGAATCCATGTAGCCTATGACGGACTGACGATCACAAGTCCACAATGGAGGGAACGATGAGAAAGCTGAAATTTGTATGGAATGCCCCGGTCACGCTGAGCTTTGTACTGCTTTGTATCATTGCGCTGGTGCTGGGATACTTAACGGGCGGCTGGACAACAGAACATCTGTTTATGACCTACCGATCCTCGCTGCTTTCTCTTCTGACCTATGTACGCTTTTTTACACACGTGATCGGACACAGCGGCTGGGCTCATCTGATCGGCAACGCTTCCTATCTGTTGCTGCTCGGACCGGGACTGGAGGAGAAATACGGGTCGGATCGGATCCTGTGGGTGATTATTCTGACCGCGTTCGCAACAAGCCTGGTCAACTTTATCTTTTTTCCGCACGTCGCGCTCTGCGGCGCCAGCGGTGTAGTATTTGCTTTCATTCTGCTGACTTCCTTCACCGGTTTCAGAAAAGGAGAGATCCCGATCACCTTTATCCTGGTCGCGGTCATCTATCTTGGTCAGCAGGTGCTGGACGGGCTGTTCGTTCAGGACAACATCTCCAATCTTTCTCATATCATTGGAGGAATCGTTGGTTCGATCGTCGGGTGGCAGTTAAACAGCCGACGTTAAAAAAGTTATTAGCAGGAGGAATGTTACAATGAAAACCTGGAAAAAGGGACTGGCATATCTGCTGGTTCTGATGATGGTTTTAGTGATGGCAGGATGCGGCGCCAAGCAGACAGCTGCACCTGAGTCTTCTCAGACGGAAACCTCAAAGGAAGAGGCACCTTCTCAGACCGAAGAATCCAAGGCTGAAGAGACATCGGCGGCACAAGAGTCCGCTGCCGAGGAATCCAAAGTCGAAGAGTCTCAGGCGGAAGAATCCAAAGCTGAAGAATCCAAGGCCGAAGAATCCAAGCCGGAAGAGGAACCGCCCGCAGAAGAAGCGGTCGAGAAGAACGGTGAAATCTATGTTCTTTTTACCAGTGATATACACTGCGGTGTTGATCAGGGATTCGGACTGGCAGGCCTTGTCGCTGTGAAGGAAGAGCTGGAAAAAGCCGGTTATGAAGTTATCTTGGTGGATGATGGCGATGCCATTCAGGGCGAGACTCTCGGAACCCTGGACAAAGGAGAAACCATGGTCGGACTGCTGAATCAGGCAGGATACGATGTCGCGATCCCCGGCAACCATGAGTTTGATTACGGAATGGATGTCTTCCTGGAACTGACGAAAAAAGCCGAATATACCTATATCAGCTGTAACTTCAACAAAGAAGGCGAACTTGTCTTTGCACCTTATGTGATCCTGGAGCGTGCCGGACAGAAGATCGCATTTGTCGGTGTGACGACTCCTGAGACACCTTCCAGTTCTACACCTGCTTACTTCCAGAATGAAGCCGGAGAATATATCTATAATTTCAAGCAGGATGAGACAGGGGATGCCCTCTATCAGGCAGTACAGAGTGCGGTGGATGCCGCCCGTGCGGAGGGTGCGAACCTGGTCTATGTCATGGGACATCTGGGTCTGGAAGCAGAATGCATTCCCTGGACCTATGCGGATGTGATCTCCCATGTCAGTGGCATTGATGTATTCCTGGATGGCCACAGCCATGACACCGAACATGTTGTCATGACCGATAAGGACGGAAAAGAAGTTACTCGTCAGGCGGTCGGGACCAAGCTCAGCTGCATTGGCTACAGCCATATTTCCGCAGAGGGAGAAGTTCTTGAGACCAGTCTGTGGAGCTGGCCGAATGATACAACAGCCGTCGAGCTGTTCGGCATTGAGAATGAAGTTGGTACGGCAGTCGCGGAAGCGAAAGAAAATCTGGAAGCACTGCTTGGACAGGTCGTTGCCTCCACAACCGTAGATCTGACGATCTATGATCCGGTTGAGGTCGATCAGTCCGGCAATCCGCTGCGTATCGTCCGCAGTCAGGAAACCAACCTTGGTGACCTTTGTGCCGATGCATATCTGGATCAGTCCGGTGCTGACATTGCTTTTGTCAATGGCGGCGGTATCCGTGTCAGCATCAAGAAAGGTGACATCACCTTTAACGATATCATCAGCGTCCATCCCTTTGGCAACATGATGACCGTGATCGAAGTAACCGGTCAGCAGATCCTGGATGCACTGGAATGGGGTGCACACGGACTTCCCAACCAGAACGGCGGATTCCTGCAGGTAGCGGGTCTTACCTACGAGATCAATGTTGATATCGACACGCCTTGTACACACGATGAGAATGGTATGTTTACCGGTATCGAAGGCGAAAGACGTGTTCAGAATGTTACCGTTGGAGGAGAGCCGATCGATCCGGAAAAGACCTATACGCTGGCCAGCCACGACTACATGCTGCTCAGTCACGGTGACGGCTTTACGATGTTCGACGGAGCCACCGTACTGCAGGATCGGGTCAAACTGGACAACCAGGTGCTGATCGATTATATCGTCGGAACACTTGGCGGACAGGTTGGTGCCGAGTATGCAGAGCCTTATGGCCAGGGCAGAATCACGATCCTTCAGACAGCCCCGGCGGAAGAGTAAATGCTGTATATTATCAGACACGGACAGACAGACTGGAACCGCCGGCATAAGCTCCAGGGACAGACGGATATCCCCTTGAACGAAGACGGACGGCTGCAGGCTAAGCTCGAGCGGGAAAGGATCGCAGATCTTCCTCTGGATATCTGCTTTTCTTCCCCGCTTGCGCGGGCAAGACAAACAGCTGAAATTCTGCTGGAAGGCAGGAATATACCGATCCTTTTTGATGACAGGCTCAAAGAAATGAATTTCGGCCTGTACGAAGGGCTGGAAAACAGCTTTGATATTCCGGACTGTCCGATCAATGTCTTTTTCCATCATCCCGAGCAATATGATGATCAGCTGGACGATACGTCCCGGAAAGGTGCGGAGACGATGGCCGAGCTTTTTGCCCGGACCGGCTCATTTCTTCAGGAGGTCATAGCTCCAAGACTTAAAAGAGGAGAAAATGTCCTGATCGTGGGACACGGTGCGATGAATTCCAGTATCTTATGCCAGGTAAAGAAGCTTCCCCTGGAGAAGTTCTGGAGCGCAGGCATTCCTCAGTGTCAGCTGATGCAATTGCTGTAAAAAGATTCACTCACAGGAGGTGAAAACTTGGCACTCATACAGGCAAACTTTTTCTCTCAGGCGCTGGGAATGGAGCGGCAGATCGACGTGATCCTTCCACAGGCAGCCAATGGGATCGGTCAGGCAGGCGATCAATCGGCTGCGCAAAACGATATCCCGGTTCTTTATCTGCTACATGGAGCGACCGACGATCATACGATCTGGCAGCGCCGTACATCGATCGAGCGCTATGCTACAGCCAAGGGTCTGGCTGTCATTATGCCTTCGACAGATCTTGGCTTTTACTGTGATATGAAGTATGGCTACGACTACTTCCGTTACCTCGGAGAAGAACTGCCCAAGATCATTCATGAGTTCTTCCCGTCTCTTTCCACACGAAGAGAAAAGACGTTCGTAGCAGGCCTTTCCATGGGAGGATTCGGGGCATTCAAGCTGGCTCTTCGTTTCCCGGAGAAATTCTCTCACGCAGCAAGTCTCTCCGGATTTCTGGATCCGGCCACAGATCTTGCAAACTTTACAGCGAGACCGGACCGAAAGGAAGGTGCATTCGACTGGATCTTCGGTGATGCGGAGTCTGTCAAAGGCAGCATCGATGATCTGCCTTATCAGCTCGAGGAGCACATCCGGAAAGGAACCGATCTTCCGCGCCTGTTCATGGCATGCGGAACAGAAGACTTCCTCTATCAGACGAATCTGCGGTTCAAAAACCGTTTTGAAGGCCGGATCGACCTGACCTATCTGGAAGAACCCGGTACCCATGAATGGGGCTTCTGGGATCGTAATATCCAGCGGGTCATCGACTGGCTGGGACTGGAAGAAAGGGGGATGCGCTGATGGCACTGTTTCAGGTTAAATTCTTCTCCGAGACACTCGGCATGTGTACGTCTGTCAACGTGATCCTTCCGCAGAAGATCCACGGGATCGGTGTCGAAGGAAGCAGCGGGACCAGGGATCGCTATCCGGTTCTTTACCTGCTTCACGGGGCTTCCGACGATCACACTATCTGGCTGCGCCGGACCAATATCGAGCGGTATGTTGCTTCCATGGATCTGGCGGTGGTGATGCCGGAGGTCCTTCTTTCCCGCTATGAAAATATGCTGCACGGTCCGAAATACAGTGACTATATCACAGAAGAACTGCCCCGGATCATGGCACAGTTCTTCCCCATTTCCACTGCTCCGGAGGATCAGTTTATTGCCGGTCTTTCCATGGGCGGTATGGGTACGCTGAAGATCGCTCTTTCCAAACCCGAGCGCTATGGCGCGGCCGGTATCTTCTCTTCAGGCAATCTGTTCTATCGTACGGATAATGCGACGACACTGATCAAAAATCGTCCCAGCGGCGGGGTACCGGTATCCGAAGCGATCTACGGAACGACCGATCAGTCGACCCTGCGTGGGACAAAGTGGGATCCCTTCGTACTTGGTGAAGAGAATCTTGCGGCAGGCAAAAAGATGCCTCGTTTCTTCCATGTCTGTGGAACGGAAGACTTTTTGCTGGACAGCGCCCGGATCACCCGGGACTGGTTTGAAAAACATCCCCAGATCGACTATTCCTATCAGGAGGCCCCCGGTGCGCATACCTGGCAGTTCTGGGATACCTGGGTCCAGGCGTTCCTTAAGTGGCTGGGCTGAAGTCCGGAAGGAGAAAAATCCATGAAGATCACGATACTTGGTACCGGCAACGCCCAGGTCACCGAATGCTACAATACCTGCTTTGTCCTGACGGATGAACTTCCGGATGGAGAGAAAAAGTATCTCATGGTCGATGGCGGCGGCGGTAACACGATCCTGCGGCAGCTGAAATATGCAGGCCTCAAGTGGCAGGATATGCGGGATATCTTCCTCACGCACCGGCATCTGGATCACATTATGGGCATCGTCTGGATGATGCGGATGATCTGTCAGAACATCAGCCGCGGCAATTACGAAGGCGAAGCCCGGATCTACGGGCATGGAGAAGTGCTGGGCATCCTTCGGGAGATGGCTGAGAAACTGCTGGAGAAGAAAGACTTCGCTCACGTAGGGAAGAGCCTTCATCTGATCGAGGTAAAGGACGGCGAGAGCCGTACGATCATCGGTCATAATGTCACGTTCTTCGATATCGGATCCACGAAGGCCAAGCAGTTCGGTTTTTCTATGGATATGGGCAAGGGCGAAAAACTGACCTGTCTCGGAGATGAACCTTTTGCCGAGTGTGAACGCTCTTATGCCGAAAACAGCAAGTGGCTGCTTTCCGAGGCTTTCTGCCTCTATGGCCAGCGGGATATCTTCAAACCCTATGAGAAGCATCACTCAACGGTCCGGGAAGCCTGTGAACTGGCTGAGCAGCTGAAGGTTCCCAATCTGATCCTGTATCATACAGAAGACAGGAATATTCTGCAGCGCAAGAAGCTGTATACAGAAGAAGGAAAGCAGTTTTATCACGGCAATCTCTTCGTTCCGGACGATCTGGACGTACTGGAGCTGTAGTATATTATTCATGCCATTATTATGCCGAATGGAAGCAAAGTGTTTTCATTCGGCATTTTTTATCATACTGACGGCTGCTTCCAAAGCCGCTGGCAACATCGCAAAAGAGCTGGAGAATGCGAAGAAGCCGCAACAGACGGAGCCGGTGGTAAATAAGAATCCGGAGCTCATGGGACCAGGTCTTGGCTGATCAAGAATCGTAGAATTGTGATAGAAAACCATAAGATAACCGCTTGACGTTTCAGATAAAAGAGACTATAATTCGCAGACTGTTTGAAATAAATGGAAATTTTGTTCTATATAGAGGCAGTAAGAAAATGAAAGTCTATATTTCTGAAGAAAGTAAACAGTCTCTGCATATGG
>JAEEGL013779148.1_pt1 | contig 13510 bp, 11 predicted proteins | sample 9134231 | NCBI WGS metagenome assembly JAEEGL01 (sample SAMN16246548, study PRJNA631951) | gut metagenome | biome: gut microbiome; feature: rumen; material: fiber-attached | host: Bos | place: Iran: Karaj | collected 2018-10
CGTCACGGATTTGGGACGCTGATCACGGATTACCGGCAGCAAAATCGTGCCGTAGTCCGCCAGCGCGGAAAGAGATACCGACGTCTGCAGTTCCCGCAGATCGGATTTCTGCGCCGCTTTCATGTACTCTCCCGCGTTCAGCAGATAAAAAATCATGGTAGTGCCAACCCGCATGTCATCGCAGGCTGCCGCGAAGGACTCGGTCCGGGCATGCCGCTCCACGACGCAGGGTTCATGGGAAGAAACCTGCGAGCCGCGGAAATACGGATAATAGTATTCTAAATGAAACAGATTGTCGGAGTCGTAAATCCCGCAGACGGTAATGCCGCAGTCCGGCGCGTATTCCCTGGAGATCTCAGCAAACAGATGCTGGTCCTCATCTATAATCATGTGCTTTTCGTCATGATGCAGGAGCACGTCGTGCAGCAGCCGGTCCTGATCTTCCAGCTCGCGGATGTTTCCGAACCCGATCGATTTTAAAAATCGCTGCATTGGTTATATTCCTTATATTTATTTCTTCGGAACCAGCTTGTCCTTGCCGCCCATGTACGGACGCAGCACCTCCGGAATGCTGACGGTGCCGTCCGCTTTGAGGTTGTTCTCCAGGAAAGCGATCAGCATACGGGGCGGCGCGACAACCGTATTGTTGAGAGTATGCGCAAGGTATTTGCCTTCCTTGCCGTTCACACGGATTTTCAGGCGGCGTGCCTGCGCGTCTCCGAGGTTGGAGCAGCTGCCGACTTCAAAGTACTTTTTCTGTCTGGGAGACCATGCTTCCACATCGCAGGATTTCACTTTCAGATCTGCCAGGTCTCCGGAGCAGCACTCCAGCTGCCGCACGGGGATATCCAGACTGCGGAAGAGCTCGACGCTCCATTTCCACATCTGTTCGTACCATTTCATCGAATCTTCGGGCTTACAGACGACGATCATCTCCTGCTTCTCGAACTGATGGATCCGGTAGACGCCCCGCTCCTCGATGCCGTGCGCGCCCTTTTCCTTGCGGAAGCAGGGCGAGTAGCTCGTCAGGGTCTGCGGCAGAGACTTTTCCGGGATGATCTGGTCGATGAATTTGCCGATCATCGAATGCTCGCTCGTGCCGATGAGGTACAGGTCTTCGCCTTCGATCTTGTACATCATCGCGTCCATGTCGCTCTGGCTCATCACGCCCTCGACCACGTTGCCGTGGATCATGAACGGGGGGATGCAGAAGGTGAAGCCCTTGCCGATCATGAAGTCGCGGGCATAGGCCAGAACCGCCTCGTGCAGGCGGGCGATATTGCCCATCAGGTAGTAGAAACCGTTGCCGGACACGCGGCCGGCGGCATCCATATCGATGCCCCTGAACCGCTCCATGATTTCCGTGTGGTAGGGAATGTCGAAGGCCGGCACCTTCGGCTCGCCGAAACGTTCGACCTCCACGTTCTCGCTGTCATCCTTCCCGATCGGGACGGACGGGTCGATAATGTTCGGGATGAGCATCATGCGGCGGCGGATCTCCTCCTCCACCACTTTTTCGCGGGCAGACAGCTCGTCGATCCGGCCGGCGTCGGCCGCGATCTCCGCCTTCACGGCAGCGGCCTCCTCGCGAAGGCCCTTGCCCATCAGGGCGCCGATCTGCTTGGACAGCTTGTTGCGTCTGGCGCGCAGATCTTCCACTTCCTGCTTGATGGCCCGGTTCTCTTTATCCAGGGCGATAACTTCGTCCACGAGCGGCAGCTTCGCGTCCTGGAATTTGTTCCGGATGTTCTGCCGTACAGTCTCGGGGTTCTCGCGTAAAAACTTGATGTCGATCATGATGAGGATCTCTCCAGCGGGTGTTTTGCCGCGGAAAACGCGGCAGAAGGATTATAGAACGGAAACCGGCGTTTGGCAAGGGGAAAGAAAGCGGAAGCCGCTACCGGAGCCGTTCCTCCGCGTAGGCGGACAGGCTGTCCCGGAACACCGGATGCGCGATCCGGATCATCTCCTCAGCCCGTTCCCGCAGGCTTTTCCCGCTGAGGTGCGCGATCCCGTATTCGGTCGCCACGTACTGGATCTGGGTCCGCGGTGCGGAGACCGTGCTGCCGCCCCCGATGAAGGGAACGATATTGGATTCCATCGTCCCGTCCTTTTTCGTATGGGTGGAGGCCAGGCAGAGGAAGCCCTTGCCGCCCTCCGAGCGGAAGGCGCCCTCCAGGAAATCCATCTGGCCGCCGATCCCGGAAAGCTGGCGGCTGCCCGCCGATTCCCCGTTTTCCTGGCCGGTCAGGTCGACCTGGACGGCTCCGTTGATGCTGATATAGTTCGGATTGGAGGCGATCCGGGCCGGGTCGTGCACCCAGTCCAGCTCTCCCGGCCGGAACAGTTCCGGATGCTCCCCGACCCAGTCATACAGTTCCTGCGTGCCCATGCAGAGGTTCCAGGTCGCGAGGCCCCGGTCGGTCTCCTTCCGGGCGCCGGTGAGTTTCCCGCTCTTCCAGAGCGACAGGAAAGCGTCGCTGACCGTTCCGGTCCAGCAGCCGAGGTCCTTCCGGTCGGACTCCGCCAGCATCTGTGCCACGGCAAAGGGGATCCCGCCGACACCGAGACCGAGGCAGGCCCCGTCGGGGATCTCCTCCACGACCTGCCGGGCGATGGCAAGGTCGGTCTCCGACGCCGCGCGGTAGAGGCGCTGCGGCAGCGGGGCGTGTTCCCCTTCCACTACGTAGTCCGCGTCCGAAAGAGCTGCTCTGGCAAAGCCGGTGCTCTGCAGCATCGGATAGTGTTCGTTGATCTCGAAAATGACCGTCCGCGCGCAGCGGATGACCGTATTCCAGCAGTAAGGCGAAACGCCCAGACTGCAGAAGCCGTCCGCATCCGGCCGCGAGACCGGTACGAAGGCGGTGTCGACCCGCAGATCGCCCCTCCGGTAAAGGACCGGCACGGAGCGGAGCATCACCGGCACGAACGAAGCGAGCCCGCGGGAGGCGAGCTTCCGCTCATACTCTCCCAGATGGACGCTCGAATAATGAAAGGTCTTCTGCTCCGGATCGCACTCGACCGTCTCCAGCCGGGACGCAAGAAGCAGGCCTCCGCGGATCGTGACGTCCGCGAGTTCCTCCCGCCGCGCCGCGAGAGCCCGGTCAAGGAGCTCGGGATATCCCGCGCCGAAGCCGTATTCCACCGTATCGCCGGAGCGGACGACCCTGACGGCCTCCTCCGGACTCACCAGGCGGGGCATCTGAACGCTCATCGGTCAGCCCTCCCCTTTCTCCGCACGCCACATCCCGAGCGCGGCGTTCCGGACAAAATAGACCTCCCGGCCGTCCGGCGCGGTATGCCAGCCGGTCTGCCAGGTTTCGCAGGGGAAGGTGCCAAGCGCCTCGGCCACGGTCATGTAGCCGTAGTGCACGCCTTCCACCTCTTCGCGGGTAAGCCTGTCGGTGCAGTAGGTGATGCGGATCCCGTCCGCCGTCCCGTGGATCAGGTGGCCGGCCATGGACAGATTCTCTGCCAGGATCGGTTCCGTTTCCTTGAGCCGCAGAACGTCTTCCCGGGAAAGATAGCCGTAGCGGCGGATGATCCCGTCCGCCAGGTCATTTTCCCCGAAGGTATGGACGCCCGGCGCGATCACAATGATCTCGCCGCCCTTCTCCACCGCCAGCTCGGTCCGGTAAATGGCCTTGTTGGTCACCCAGGTACTGTGGTAGCTCTCCGGATCCATCCAGACTACACAGGTATGCACCGGCCTGTCCAGCACCGTGAAATTGACCTGGTGCGAAAGCGCGACCGCCGCTTCGAACGGCCTCCGGTCGCTGCCGATATAGACGCCGCGGTAGGTATCCTCCCCGTTCTCCGTGACCATCACCGTCTGCACAAAGGTCAGCGGGATGAGCGGATCCAGAAGACGGATCTGGATATAGTCGAACAGATCGCGGACCGGATTGTGGTCTTTGCCGAGCAGGTTCTCCAGGCCGTAATACACACCGAGAAAGTGACTCGCGTTGATCAGATCGCCCCCGCCGCAGCCGACCAGGATGTTCTTCGAATAACTGGCCATGCCGGCGACTTCATGCGGGATCACCTGTCCGACAGAGATCACCGCATCATATTTTCCTTCGGTGAGTTCCCGGTTCACGGAGACCGTGACCGCTTCCCGGAACAATCCCTGCGAGATCTCTTCCATCGCGTCAGCCGGGACCGTGCCGATGGGAACGACCGACCGGCGGAAGTCGTGGATCAGGAAGGCCTCCTCGGGGATCCCCGCGCCGTACATGCGCACGCATTCTTCCCGCGTCATGGGCATGTGCGTTCCGAGCGCGGGCATCACCTTCACGGCGGCCCCGCGGGCCGTCAGTTCTTCATAGTACAGGGCTGTGATCCAGCCGGCGCCGGAATGAAAGCGCGTGATGTCCGGCGGGAGCAAAAGCACTGTTTTCCAGTCGTTCGCTTCGATATGGCTGCGGATCATGGCCGCGACGGCTTCGCGCTTCAGAGGCGCCTCTTTATTTTCCAGGACCAGATACATGTTTATTCCTCCGCAGGATCACTGCGAGACCATTTTCTCTCCCCGCAGGGGAAAAATCAACACTTTTCGATCAGGGCGGCCATACCGAGACCGCCGGGCGAATACACGCAGAGGACGCCCTTTTCCCCGGCTTTCAGCGCGCCCGCAAGGCGGGAAAGCATCACAAAAGGCTCCGCGCCGCCGGCGTCCCCGAAGGAGAGCGCCCCGCCGAAGGGATTCACTTTTTCCGGGCCGATACCCAGCGCGGCCGCCGTTTCCAGCACGTCCGCGGCACTGTTTTCCCGGATCTCGAAAAGGGCGACATCCCCCGTTCCGAGCCCCTGCTCCGCCAGCAGCTTCCGCACGGCCGCCGCGCCGGCAGCCTCCATGTTCTTCGGATCGCAGCCGGCTGCGACGAAGCCCAGGATCTCCGCGAGCGGCGGAAGGCTCCCGGCCGCGAGGCCGTCTTCCGTCATGACCAGCGTCACGGCCGCCCCGTCGGCCTGCGGGGAAAAAGGCCCCTCCGCTTCCGCGCCGGGCCACTCGTCTTCCGAGATCACGATCTCGCCCTTCTTCCGGTCGGTCCAGCTAAACGGAACGACCGCGCCGGCCCCGCGCCCCCGGGAACTTTCCGCCTTCCGGCGGTCTTCCGCCCGGAAAGCCGCCTCTTCAGCCGTTTCCCCGCTGCCGTGGGCAAGCTCATACTGCTCCTGACGGCTCATCGGCTCCGGCTGGGTCATGCATTCCGCCTCGTCCAGCGAATCGATCACGATCCGGTCCTGCGGATAAAAATGGAGCCGCACGTCCCGCATCACGAAAGGCGCCGCGGAAAAGCTGTCCGCTCCGCCGGCGAGAACGATCTCTTCCTCCCCGGAGGCCGCCAGGTAATATGCGTTCCGCAGCGCCTGCAGGCCGGAATCCGCGTTCGCCTGGACCGTGTAGCCCGGCACCTCGACGGGAAGCTCCGCCTTCAGCCAGGCATAATGTCCGAGATTGTTCGGCATGGTGGAGGGGAGCATCTGACCGATCACGGTCTGTCCGACCCTGCCGGCTTCCACGCCGGTCCGCTCCAGAAGCTTTAAGATCGCTTTGGCCGCCAGATCGGAAGACATGAAGCGCTCCAGACCGCCGCCGGGCTTTCCAAGGGGCGTCCGGACGATATCCGTGATAAAAACGCGTTTGCGTTCCATGGTCCTACCTCCTCACCTGTTCAAAGATCGTCGCAAAGCCCATGCCGCCGCCGATGCACATCGTGACCATTCCGTAGCGGACGTCGGGCCGGTTTTTCAGTTCGTAGAAGAGCTTGGTGGTCAGGATGCCCCCGGTCGCCGCGAGCGGATGCCCCAGAGAGATCCCGCTCCCGTTCACGTTTGTACGTTCCCAGAGCGTCTCGAAAGTCTCCTTTTCGCTCCAGGAAGCCCAGGTGCGCATCACGGCCACGGCCTGTGCGGCAAACGCCTCGTTGAGCTCGATGAGGCCGATATCTCCGATCGTCAGCCCGGCTTTTGCCAGCGCCTTCTTGGAAGCGCCGATGGGACCGATGCCCATCACCGACGGATGGACGCCGACCACGGCCGAGGCCACGTGCCGCAGGTAATAGTCATAGCCCAGGGCGTCCGCCTTTTCGCGGCTCATCACCAGCACCGCGGAGGCTCCGTCGTTCCGGCCGGACGAGTTTCCCGCCGTGACGCAGCCGCCTTTTTTGAAGGCCGGTTTCAGGGCGGCCAGCTTTTCGAGGCTCGTTTTGCGCGGGAATTCGTCGGTGTCGAAGCTGCCCACCGGGACGATCTGCTCTTTGAATTTTCCTTCCGCGATCGCTTTAAGCGCCCGCTCCTGGCTGGTGAAGGCGAAAAGGTCCTGGATCTCCCGCTCGATCCCGTACTGCTCGGCTACGTTTTCGGCCGTCAGCCCCATCGGAAGGTTTCCGAACAGTTCTTCCGGCGAGTTCCCCGCGGTCCCTTCCAGAATGTTGTCCATGAGGGTCATGTTTTTCGTTCCGAAGCCGTTTCTGGCCCCGCGCAGGTAATAGCAGGACTTGGTCATGTTTTCCACGCCGCCCGCCAGGATCACCTCCGCGTCTCCCAGGCCGACCGCCAGCGCCGCGTCATAGATGGACTGCGAGCCGGAGGAACAGGCCCGCTGCAGGGTATAGCCGGGCGTCTTCTCCGGCAGCCCCGCTTCCAGCCAGGCATAGCGGGCGACGTCCATCGGATAAGTGTTCATTTTTACGTGACCGAAAAAGACTTCGTCCACCTCTTCCGGGCCGATCTTCGACCGGCGCAGCACTTCTTTCATCACGATGGCCGCCAGTTCCTGCTCATCGTACTCCGAAAGGGCGCCGTTCATTTTGCCGACGGCTGTTCTCACTACGTCGGTCACTACCGCATCACGCATCGATTGATTCTCCTTTTCTGTTCTGTGGAGGAGGAACGGCTTGACAGCTCAACGACTGCAAGTCATAATCATATCCGTATCGATCAAAAAAAACTTATGGATCCCACCGCCGAGGAACGCCCGATGATCACATTGCTTCAGCTTGACTATTTCCGCCGGCTGGCCGCCTCCGAGCATATCACAGCCACCGCCCGGGAGCTTTACATCTCCCAGACCGCCCTCAGCAACATGCTGAGCGGCCTCGAAAAAGAACTCGGGGTCCGGCTGTTTGACCGGGTCGGCCGCTCCATCCGCCTGAACGAAGCCGGCCGCATCTATCTGGAGCACGTGAACCGGGCCTTCGCGTCCCTCGAGAACGGCCGTGCTGCCGTCGAAGAGCTTTCGCAGCGGAAGGGCCGGCAGATCAGCATTGCCATGGCGTCCACCCAGGTCTGGCTGCCGCTGCTGCGCGCCTTCCACACCGCCTGCCCCGACCTGGCCCTCCGCCAGTTCACCTACTCCGCGCGGGAGCTCAGCCAGGCGCTGGCCGACATGACCGTGGATTTCGTACTGGCAGGGGAGGCGGAGATCACCGGAGAGGACCTGGAAAAGACCCTCATCCGCGAGGAAAGCGTCTGCCTCTGCGTCCCGGCGGGCCATCCCCTGGCCGGCCGGGAGAGCCTGTATCTCCGGGAAGTACGGGACGAGCCCTTCATTTCCCTGACCGAGGATTCCCCCTGGCGGGTCTTCTGCGACCGTATGCTGGAGGAGGCGGGAGTCCGGGTGCACACAGCCGTGGAGTGTGACTATACGCTCCGCGGGCCGCTCGTGGAATCCGGATTCGGGGTGGCGCTCACCTCCTCGGCCGCCCGGGAGGTGGACCTGCTCCGGCCGAACCGCTACATCCGGGTCGCGGATCTCTGCGCCAGGCGGAGCATCTATCTGTTCCGCAATCCCCGGCGCTTTCTCTCCTCCGCTGCCGAATCGTTCCGGCAGTTCTGCCTCGATTTCTTCCGCGGTCAGCGGGAGCCCTCCGCCTAGCGGTAGACGCCCGCCTCCGTCATCGCCGCGATCTCTTCGGGGGTATAGCCGAGTTCCGCGGAGATGTCCGCATTGTCTTCCCCGTACATGACCGGTTTTCCGAGGGGCAGCGGCCCCTGTGAGGCCAGCCGTACGGGCGCGGTCGGAAGCACCCGCTCCGCCCCGTTCGTGCAGTGATACCGCTGCAGATAGTCGTTGGCCCAGGCCTGCTCATCCGTGAGCACGTCCCGGAAATGATTGAGGCGCCCGCAGACGATATCCAGCGCGCCGAAGATCTCCAGCCACTCCGCGGAAGTCTTCTTCATGAAAGCCTTTTCGTACAGCGGGACGATGTCTCCCGCTTTTTCTATGCTCAGATCGAGGTTCGTCACCCCGAGGGCTTCCATCTCCGCCGTCACGCCCAGCGCGTCGAAAAACTTGCCGGCGTAGCGGTCGAATTCGAAGAGCGTGCAGCGCACCCATTCCCCGTCCGCGCAGCGGTAGGAAAGATTCATCGGGATGCCCATGTTCCGGATCTCCGGGAAGCGGTGCTCGTAGGGGGCCTGCGCCATCACGATGGAGCCGCAGAAAGCCCAGATGCCCGCGTTGAAGAGCGACATGGTCACGAAATCGCCCTTCCCGGTCCTCTCCCGCTGGAACAGGGCCGTCATCACCCCGCCGAACAGGTTCGTCCCGGCGATCGTGTCCCCCATCGCGTAGCGGCTGTTCACCGGATAGCTCCCCGGCGCGTCGATCGTCATATCCGCGGAGAATCCGGGACGCGACCAGAAGGCAATGTTGTCGAAGCCCGGCGCGTTGCAGTCCGGCCCTTCGTAGCCGTAGCCGGTCAGGGTAGCGTAGATGAGCCGCGGGTAGCGGTCCTTCAGCGCGTCATAGTCGATCCCCAGCTTCACGAGCGACTGCTGCCGGGTGTTGGTGAGAAAGATATCGGCTTTATCCAGCAGGCGGAAAAACAGTTCTTTCCCCTGCTCTGTCTTCATATTGAGGCTCAGGGAGCGCTTGCCGTTATTGAACAGATCGAACAGGGGATTTTCGTCCCATCCGGTCTTCGTATGACTGGCGGAGGTCGCCCGCCAGGCGTCGCCGCCCCGGCCCTCCACTTTGATCACTTCCGCACCCAGATCGGCCAGCATGCGCCCGACCAGCGGGGCCGCCACGTAGGTGGCCAGTTCCACGACCCGGATGCCTTCCAGCGGTTTTCCCATTACCGTCTCCTCCGCTTCGTTATTTGCCGCCGTTTACCAGGATCCACTGGCCGGTCAGATAGGAAGCCCGCTCGCTCGCCACGAAGGCGATCACTTCCCCGATCTCCGAAGGCTTTCCCAGCCGGTGCATCGGATTCGAGGCGATCATTGCGTCCATCACCGCCTGAGGAACGGCCTGATACATATCGGTATCGGTCGCGCCGGGCGCCACGCAGTTCACAGTGATGCCCTTGAGGGCGCTCTCCTTGGCCAGCGAATTCGTAAAACCGATCATCGCGGCCTTGGTCGCCGCGTAGTTGCACTGTCCCACCACGCCGCGCACCGAGGCGGAGCTGATGTTGATGATGCGGCCGTAGCCCTGATCCCGCATATCCCGGATCACCTCGTGGCACCAGAAGAACGTGCCGTTCAGGTTGGTGTTGATCACCTTCATCCACTGCTCAACGGTCATCTTGTGGAACATGGCGTCTCTCGTCACGCCCGCGTTGTTGACCAGGATATCGATCCGGCCGAAACGTTCCTTCACCGCGGCGGCAGCCGCCGCTACCTGAGCCGGATCCGAGATGTCGCATTTCACCGGAAAGGCCGTCGGGCCCAGCTTCTCCGCCGTCCGGCAGGCTCCCTCGTAATCGTAATCCACGATGGCGACCCCCGCCGCGTGTTCCCGCACGAAGATCTCCGCCGTTGCCGCGCCGATCCCTTTCGCGGAACCGGTGATCACCGCATATTTGCCGCTCAGCATCTTTTTACTACCTCCCTGTGAATAAATAGATCTGCTGCCCGCGCCCGGGCAGAGTATTCTTTCCTGCTCCCATCATACGCCTTTTTTCATCATTTGTGGTAGCCACTTTTTCTCTGATTCATCATCAGAAAATCATGATAAGCCCGGGTATCGGCGCCGAAACAAATCCTGCCGCCTCCGCTTTTTTCTCCTTTTCCGGGCCGGTTCATGGTATGATAGACGGGCAAGGATCCGTGTCAGGAGGAAGCCCATGTCCGCCGAACTTACTTTCCAGTCCGCACCTTCCCTCCGGGAACGCTCTGCCGCCCGGCCTCTTGTCTGCGCCCATCGGGGAACGACCGGGGGAAACATCCCCTGCAACACGCTCGCCGCCTTCTCGGCAGCGCTGCTAAGCGGAGCGGATATGATCGAACTGGACGTGGCAAAGAGCCGTGACGGGGAGTTTTTCGTGTTCCACCCGGGCATGGAAGCCGCTCATCTTCATTCCGACAGAAAGATCTCTGAACTGACCGCGGCCGAGGTCGGACGGCTCCGCTACCGCAATCCGGACGGGCGGGAGACACCCTACGGAGTCGACCGGCTGGACGACGTTCTGGCCGCTCTGAAGGGCCTCTGTCTCATTTACGTGGATAAATTCGAGACGGATATTGCCGGCATCGCCGCCGTGATCCGCCGTACCGGAACGCAGGACGCAGCCGTCGCACAGCCCGGTCCGATCGGGCCCGTACTCGCGCAGATCGAGGCCTTTGCGCCCGATATCATGGTCATGCCGCTCGTGATCGGTGAAGATACCGTCAGCAGGTTTCTTCTGACCCGGAAACTCCGCTTCATCGGTACCGAAGTGCTGTTTTCCGAAGAGTCGGCGCCCGCGGCCTCTCCCGCCTACGTCGAAGCCATGCACCGGCAGGGCCTCTGGGTGACCGTGAACGCCCTTTCCGGCTGTTCCTCCTCCGTGCTCGCCGCGGGGCACGACGACGACCGCTCCGTGCTCGGCGACCCGGACGGCGGCTGGGGCTGGCTCCTGGACCGCGGGTTCGACATGATCCAGACGGACTGGTGCGGGCTGATGAGCCGCTACCTCAGCCGGCGCTTCCCGGCGCCCGTCCGTCCGTGAAGGGAGGTGTGCCGCTACGGTCGTTCATCCTTTCCCCCCTCTTTACGACTCCCGGTCCCGGATCCTGATCCTCGGCTCGTTCCCCTCGGTCAGATCCCGGGAGCAGATGTTCTTCTACGGACACCGGCAGAACCGCTTCTGGAAGGTCATGGCTGCCGTTTTCGGTGAGCCGGTCCCGGAAAGCATCCCGGAGAAGCGCGCGTTTCTGCTGCGCAGCCGTGTCGCGCTCTGGGACGTGGTCGCCTCCTGCGAGATCACCGGTTCTTCCGACGCTTCGATCCGCTCAGCCGTTCCGAACGACCTGACGCCCATCCTGGAGACGGCCGACATCCGGCAGATCTTCTGCAACGGAAGCACCTCCTTTGAACTGTACCGGCGCCTGATCGAGCCGAAGACCGGACGGCCGGCTGTCCGCCTGCCGTCCACCAGTCCCGCCAACGCAGCTATGAGCCAGGAGAAGCTGACCGAGATCTGGAAAGCCCTGCTCTGCCCTGAGATCATCCCTGACGACAGCCGCTCCGGCGGCTGACAGCCCCCGCAGAAAGGAAAAGAAACACCATGCTGGAACAGATCAAAAGCCGCCGCAGCACCCGCAAATACCTGAACAAGCCCGTTCCCGACGAGCTGCTCTCCCAGGTGATCGAAGCCGGCCGCTATGCGCCTAGCGCCAAAAACCGTCAGCTGACGCATTTCATCGTGATCACAGACCCTGCCGTCCTCCGGCGTCTCCGGGAGCTGGTCGAGGCAGCTTTTGCCAGACGGGAGGAAACACCGGGCATGGACGCCTCCGCCCTCCGCTTGATCCGGCGGGCCAAAGCCGGCGATTATCCGTTTTTCTACGAAGCTCCGGTCCTGATCGTCACCGCCAACCGGGCGGACAGCCTCAACCGGGTCGCCGACTGTGCCTGCGCCATCGAAAACATGATGCTCATGGCCAACGCCCTGGATCTGGGCAGCTGCTGGATCAATCAGCTCCGGCGCCTGAACGAAGATCCCGACCTGCTCGCCTATGAGAGAACGGTTCTCGGCCTGGCCGAAAACGAGCGCGTCTACGGCTCTCTCGCTCTTGGATACCCCGATACGCCTGACGGACTGCCGCTCAGGACCCCGGCGCCCCGGACAGGGAACGAAGTCACCTATATCCGCTGAAAGGGAGGAACACTCATGTCAAAGAAAATACTCGTTTTTCGCTTTTATCACGAAACAAATGCCTTTTGCCCGGCACCTGCCGATATGGCCGCTTTTGAAAAGATGCAGGTCCGTATCGGGGAGGAGATGTTCCGTGCCGTCAGAGGCACCAGAGCCGATGTCGGCGGCATCCTTTCCGTTTTGGAAGAGGAAGGCCACGATTTCGAACTGATCCCCGTCATCGGCATGGGCGCCTGTCCTTCCGGTCCCGTGACCGGAGACGTCTATCAGTTCTGCATGGATCATATCCGGCACGCGCTTGAAGAGAAAGGCCCGGTAGACGCCATTATGATCGCGTTCCACGGCGCCATGGTCGCCGAAGGGCATCCGGACGCGGAAGGCGACGTGCTGGAGACCCTGCGAAGCTGGGTCGGTGGGGAGATCCCCATCGTCGCCGGCCTGGATCTGCACACCAACTTAACGGCCAAAATGTGCCGCTACGCCACGGCGCTCGTCTGTTACGAAGGCTACCCGCACACCGACATTTATGAAACGTATCAGGTGGCGGCCCGGCTGCTCGCCGATACGCTGGAAGGAAAGATCCGGCCGGTCATGGCCTACCGCCGCATCCCCTTTCTGCAGCCCCTCTTCCCCACAGCCCGTCCGGAGATCCGGCCGCTCTACGATCTGGCACACCGTCTGGAGGCCCGGCCGGGCGTACTGACAGTCCGCTTCGCGCACGGATTCTTCGCCTCGGATATCGAAGAAATGGGGATGTCGGTCCTGGTCGTCACCGACAATGACCGGGCCCTGGCCGAATCGACCGCCGACGAGCTGGCTGCCGCGATCGACAGGGACAAGGAGAAGCTCCGCGAGGAGTATCCGACGCTGGACGAAGCCCTTGACCTCGCCCTTCAGCCGGGAGAAGGCCCTGTGGTCATCGCGGACACCTCCGACAACCCCGGAGGCGGCGGGCTGGGCGATACGACGCATATCCTGCGCCGGGTGCTGGAACGCGGCATGACGGGCGGCGCCTTTGCCTGTATTCTTGATCCTCAAAGCGTCCTTGCCTGTGAGAAGGCCGGCGTCGGGAACACCGTCGATCTGCAGCTTGGCGGCATGAGCGATCCGGCGGTCTCCGGCGGCCCCTTGCCGGTCAGAGCCTTTGTCCGCGCCATTACCTGCGGCGAATACCGGAACAAAGGCCTCATGGGGCGCGGGTCTCTGGTCCGCTGCGGAAAAACGGCCGTTCTGGAGATCGGCGGCAACTATGTGATCGTGACCAGCTACAATACGCAGCCGCTGGACCTGGAGGTCTACCGCAGCAACGGGATCACGCCCGAGGATCAGAAGTTCCTGGTCGTCAAATCCGCCATTCATTTCAGAGCCTCTTTCGGAACGATCGCCCGCACGATGGTCGCCGTTCCTCTTCCCGGCTA
>JAEEGL014440144.1_pt1 | contig 13510 bp, 3 predicted proteins | sample 9134231 | NCBI WGS metagenome assembly JAEEGL01 (sample SAMN16246548, study PRJNA631951) | gut metagenome | biome: gut microbiome; feature: rumen; material: fiber-attached | host: Bos | place: Iran: Karaj | collected 2018-10
AGAGATGAACGGCAGCGGTACGACTTATACCGCAGGACAGAACCTCACGCTGACGGAAGACCTGACACTCTATGCGATCTGGCAGGCACAGAGTTACACCGTGACACTGGATGCAGGAAGCGGTTCGGGCGGTACGCCGAATGTGACAGCCACCTTCGATGAGGCCATGCCGTCTATCACCATTCCTTCGCAATCAGGATATATCTTCCGCGGCTACTTCACGGAAGCGGACGGCGCCGGCACGCAGTATTACGACGAGAACGGAAGTAGTACGAACAGCTGGGGCATAGCCGGTGATGAGGTATTGCACGCCTATTGGGAAGCCGGTTCGACACCTGTCGTATCGGGCTGTAATCTCTATTTCTACTTCTATAGTGATGCCGACGCTTCCACAAACGGCGTTACGCAGAACGAGGGTTCGTTCTTCTCGGACATGACAGCCGGCAGTAGTAACATGTCCGGTAGTCTTACGATCGACGGAACCACCTATTCGGTAAGCCGCCGCTCGGGCGATGCCGCGACCTTCGGCCGTTTCACTATCCCGTCCGGCAAGACAGGTACCTTCTATGCGTTGGCAGTGTCCTCCGGTGACGGCGTCCGTCAGATTAACCTGGTCAGCTCCGCAGGCACGTACGAACTGCCCGTAGCCGGAGGAAGCAGTACGTACAAACGTATCGAGAGCGAGCCTCTGCCGGCAGGAGAGTACACCATTGCCCGCGAAGGAAGCAATAACGTTCGTCTGGGAGTCGTTGTCGTTAAGGTCTGTGACGCTGAGGCCGCCTGGGCCATCCGTGGCGACTTCAACAGCTGGGCTCCGGACGGAACGGCCATGACGGAAGAAGCCGGAGTGGCATCGATCACGCTGAGTCTGGCAGCCAACAGCCGTTATGAATTCAAGTTCAAATACGGCTCGGACAGTTACGGCAATACCGGCGCTATCGTAACGGATATGAGCGGCTGGCCGTTTGCTACAGACCAGGATAATTGCAAACTATACACCGGCCCTGCAGGCGATTATACCTTCACGATCAATACTACTTCGCACGTGGCGTCCGTCACCTATCCAGTTGTGGACCACCCGAACGAGAACTACGTGTACTTCGTGCCCGGAACAGGTTGGAGTAGTGCGCGTATCTATAACTGGAGAGAGGGCTCGTCGGATGAGATGTCCAACTGGGCCGGAGCGCCGACGATAACCACTACCACCACCATCTGCGAACAGGAGTACTATTACTGCGCAGCATATTTCGATCACGTGAGGTTCCGCGATGACGGTACGAACCAAACGAATGACCTGGTAATGGAGTTAGGCAAGTATGTGGACGAACGTTCGCATCCGACTGCATTTGCTGACTTCGCTACCTATGCGATCTCGTTCAATGGCGGTGGCGGAACAGGCTCGATGGCCGCTATGGCAGATATCTGTCCGGGCAGCAACCGCACTATCCCGGCCAACACCTTCACGCGCGCCGGTTATGCGTTCGCACACTGGACAGCGAATGTGGCGGTGACGGTAGGCGGAAGCAGTATAGCAGCCGGTGATCCCATTGCGGCAGGCGCAACGATAGAAAGTATCAGCGGCGATATTGTCCTGACGGCGCAATGGACAGCCGAGATCTATACAATCAGTCTGGATAATCAGTCGGCTACCGGTTCGGGAACAGCCGACGTGACGGTGACCTACCATGAGAATACGAACCTGTTAGTGCCTATCGCTTGTCCGCATAAGATCGGTTATTTCTTCGACGGTTATTATACCGAACCCGATGGCGATGGCACGCAGCTGATAGACCGTTCCGGTAATATCCTTGCAAACCAGACCGGTTACACGGATGCCGATCGGAACTGGGTATATGCCGGCGACGTAACGCTGTATGCGAAGTGGACGGAACTGACGGTGACGCTGACCGTATCGCCGGATCAGATAGCACCGGGCACGGCAACGAACGTGACCTATACCATCACAACCAATGCACCGACCGGAACGACTATTCCGTATCTGTTCGCCATCTTTAACTACGGCACGTCAGACTACGCAAGCGGCAATCTCAATGGCGACCACGATATCAATGCGGGCTTGTCCACGACCGTCTCGACGAACATGACAACCGGTACGTGGTACACGCGCGCGGTAATAATATGGAGTGGCAGCGAGTTGGCGACCAGCAATAAGACGTCGCTGCAGGTAGGCGAACTCTACACCGTGACGTATGATGCCAACGGCGGTTCGGTATCGCCGGCAAGCAGAACGCAAGCAACGGTGGGCGCAGCTATCACGCTGGACACCCCGACACGCGACGACTACACGTTCCAAGGCTGGTACGTAGGCGCCACGAAGATAGGCGAAGGCGGAGATTCCTACGCACCGTCAGAAGACGTAACCGCGATAGCCGCATGGAAGGCTGACTGCGCAGGGGGAAACACCGCGACGTTCAACTTTAATGCGGGTAATGCTACCGGTCTTACCATTGAGACGAATGGCTCTAATGCGTCATATAGTATTGTCAATGCAACAACGAATACTATTCCGGTATTAGATAGTTATTTCCTGGCATCATCCTTTACAGGTAACAGTTCGGGTGTTATTACCATAACGACAGAGAACTCGTATGCCAATATTGATTCGATTAAGTTCAACAGTGCCTCTACAGACAATAGTAATCCCAAGATAGCTGTATATGCAGTTAAGAAGAATGGGGGCGACAGTACTACGCTGCAATCCGCAACGGCTCTATCTTCCGGCACCACAAAGAAATGGCGTGATACTCCGTATAAAATAGATATCCACAGCTTATCGCCTCAGTACTCGGGGAAGATTCGTTTCAAATTGACGACAGGTTCTGCCGGAAAACATGCCGGTCTTGATAACATTGTTATTTACTATGGCAGTGGTTCCTGTTTCTACGTCACCTACGACGGCAACGGAGCCGATGGCGGCTATACGAATGACCCGGCGTCATATGATGCGAATGACGCGGTGACCGTTCTGGCCAGCGGCTTTACGAAGACCGGAGTTGTCTTCAAGGGTTGGGCGGCGTCTCCGGCTAATCGCGATGCGGAGATCGTAGATTACCTGCCGGGCGCTACCTTTGCCATTACGGCGAATACTACTCTGTACGCGATCTGGGGAGCGCCGTGCACCGATCCGGCTGCGCCGACGAGCCCTGCCAACGGAGCTACGACCAGTGAGAGCCAGGCTGTCAGCTGGACAGACGCCGGTAACTCTCTATGGGAAGTGTATGTCAGTACATCCGGCAGTACGCCAAGTACCGATCAGAGTCCTACGGCGACAGTCATAACGACGTCGTATGTCTTTACCGGTTTGACGCCGTCTACATCTTATTCATGGTGGGTTCGGTCGGTCTGCGACGCATCGCATAAGAGTGAGTGGGTAGCCGGAACGAGTTTCACCACAGCAGCGGAGATTCCGGAACCTACTTTCACCTGGACATACGATGCAACTATGTCGGCCGGAGGTGTCTATCCGATCTCTGTCGCCTCCAGCGGTGACGGCGATGTGACATTATCCATCCTGTCGGCCGTCACGGGTGTTTCGCTGTCTGCAGCAACGGCAAATCCGGCAACGGGAACCGTATCTCTATCCGCCAATCCGGCAGAGACTACTGTTACTATTCGTGCAACCAGTGTCTCTACTGCGAACTACAAAGCGCATACAGAAGACCGGGTGATCCTGATCACGATATGCGAAACACCGTATAACTTGCCGTATACAAATACAACTATTGATGCCGGAAGCAAAGCCAAACCTCGATATTATCAACAAACACCTAGTGTCGGTGTGATTGCCAAGGGCAGCGGAGGAAGCAACTTCTCAGCCTCCTCTGACACATGGAGCGGAGAGACGTGGGAATACTACGTGGGCAACGGAACGCATCTGCTGAGGACCTATCTCTCCGGTGTGCGAAAAATCGTATTGTACGCCAAGGCAACAGGAACAGGCACGACGCTTAGCAAAATGCGTCGAAGCAGCTCCTATATATCATCCGATAGCGGAGGTGATGATGCTTTAGCCGGCGCCACGGTAGTCTATAATGATGACCCGGATCAGACTTCCATGACGAAGAATGCACAAGAGACCATAACCGTCACGCTGGCATCTCCGCTTGCAGAGAATGATTATGTATTATTAAAGTTTACCGCTTCAGTTAATCTGTATGGCGTTAAATTATATCGTGCGGAAGGTTCTGAACCGACTACGCTGGTATGGAATGCGCCAGCTCCGGCTAATCCTGTGCGCGTGACGGAAGGCGATGCTCCGTTCACACATACAGCTGCTGTAACGGGTATGCCCCATTCGATAGGAGAGATAACGTACTCCTCTTCCGATTCGGAAGTAGCTTCAGTAAATCCGCTTACCGGCGAGGTGACGATTTTAGATAACGGTTCGGCCATCATTACCGCTACCTTATCCGCCTTAGGCTGCTTCAAAGAAGAAATGACTTCCTATCGTATAGAGGTAGCCGAATGTAAAGACGACCCGTGCGAGATTACGAGTCCGAAGACCCAGAAGTGTCCGAGCGAGTCGGTGACGCTCACCGTAACGGACTGCGAAGAGTATGCTAGCATCCAGTGGTACAAAGACGGCGCGGTGCTGGCGGGCGAGACAGGCATGACGCTGACAACGGATCAGCCGGGCGAATATCAAGTAGTAGCGACCAAGAACTGTCACCAACATTCGAATATCATTACGCTGCAAGACTTGACGTCAGCGCCGACGATAGAGGCTATTTATACCTATTACTACATAAAAGATAATCCGGATATATTCCACTCTACAGATGTGGCGCTCTTTACGGTATCGAATGCCGATGCGATTTCAGCAAACCTGACCGTTACCGGATGCAGCTTCGTAATAGAAGACGGCAAAGTCTATCTCCGCGGACAGCCGGTAATAGGAGCAGATAGCAACGAGACGTTGACAGTCACCGTAGAGAATACCTGTACCGGCGCAACCGCTAACGCGACGATGGAGCTGCGCCTGCTGGCAGAAACAGCTAATCCGACCGTGGCATGGGTTGTAGTAGGAACAGATAATGGCGCCTGGAGTGACATTACCGCCGGACAGGGAAGCGGCAACGAGCTGTTCGACTATCTGAATACACATGGCTATTCGCTTACCGCCGTTAATGACTACGCTACGACGGACGAAACGCTGATAGCGCAATACTATTCGCAGTTCGACATCGTTGTGATGACCGATTTCCCGAACTCGAAACACAAAGATGGTAATGACAAAAGTTATACGAATGCCGTCGGTTCGCTGATAGACAAGAAACCGATGCTCTCCATGGAGGCCTTCGTATCTGCCCAACCCAACTGGCATATCTCGTCCGATCCGTATAATCCTTCGACCCTCCAAAAACGCATGAAGTTGCTTTGTGCGGCTCACCAGATATTCGATCCGGCAGTGGAGATCGGTGTATATCCGGAAGGCGGTAATGAATATGTCAATGTGCTGACGAACACGACGGGAACGAAGACGCTGCAAGGTTTCTCGCCGGTCAGCATTCCAGACTTTATCTTTATCGCTACGATTGACGGAGGAACGCACGGTGAATTGGTGACCTGCTGTGAGCGACAAACCGTTATTCAGTCCCGTTTCATGATTCTGGGTATCGAATCGACGGGTATGAGCGCGATGGAGGATGGCGCCAAGCAGATGGTAAAGCAGATATTGGACTACCTGCTTATAGCAGATCCGACTCGTATAGCCGACTGTTCGCTGGTATTCGATAACGGTAATGACGGAGCAATAGCCGGAAGTGGTGATAACCTATGGAGCAACCCCAATAACTGGGGCCCTAACCACGGTTCGCTCATTCCGTCGCCGTTCCACGCCGTGCGTATTGAACGACCTTGTCAAGTGGATGTAACGGATGCACATGCATCGTCAGCCCGTATCGCCAAGGGATCGTATCTGGAGAAGACCTATAACGGCTCTATCGAGGTGCTGTCGCAAGGCGCGTTGTCGCTGACCGGATTTATCAAGCGGACGTATAATAATGACTTCCTGACCCGTTATCCGCTTGAGGAAGGCGATATAACCATTCATGCGGACGAGACTCATAACGGTGCCTTGATCTGGGGCGACCCAAGCGGTGTAGTACCAGCTACGGTAGATATGTATTCCAAAGGGTCGGATGCCTATTCTGCAAACCCCGTATGGCAATATATCGGATCTCCGTTCGCGAGCCGAATGACGGCTATCGAGCAGTTCTACGAGGCATGGATGTGCCGCTGGTCGTATGTGAGCAGTTTGGAACTGGGCGAAACTTGGACCTGGGTATATAATGAAGACCGTATCGATCCGTTCGTTGGTTATACGATTACCCAGGAGGCCGCCAAGACATATACATGGACAGGCCTTCTCAATAATCCGGAATCAAAAGTGCTGCCTCTGCGCTATACAACGGATGCAGACGGATTTGCGATGGTAGCCAACAGTTGGATGGCTCCGATAAATATCGGTGCCATGGAGGAAGGCGATTTCGACGGCGCTGATCCGGTTATCTATATCTTCAATACGGGTACATACTCCGAGTACGAAGCCGGAGGTAGCCCTGGCGATGCGACAGTGGTAGATAAAACAGGTGCAGGACAATACACCTCAGTACCGGTTAATGCTGCATCGTATGTAGGTATGTCCACAATCCCGCCGATGCAAGGCTTCTTCGTACAAACTACGCGTAACGGAAATCTGACGCTCGACTATAAGAAGATAGTAATGGATACTATCAATTTCAAGTCCACTACCATACCGATGCGCGTTCCGAGACGTGTAGACAACTATGAGCAGGAGCCTGTAGAGACTCAGATAGTGCCCGAGGTAATGCGCCTTAACGTAACGTCCAAGCACTGGGGCGATAAGGTGTATCTGCTTGCTCATTCAGAGTTCTCCGAGGCCTATCAATTAGGTTGGGAGGGACGTAAGCAGGAAGGCGATATCCGTGCTCCGTATCTCGCGGCAGCTGAACCGGCAGGCCCGATGTCCGTAGCTGCGGTAGGCGAGTTCGACGGACGCTATCTCTCTTTCCGCGCAGGTGAGGACAGTCTCTATACCTTCAGCTTCAATTATGAAGGCGAGACGATCTATTTGTACGACCTGCTGACGGAGAGGGCAACGGAGATCAGGACGGGCAACACCTATACCTTCTCGGCAACGAACAGGACACCGGCACAGCGCTTCCTCATCACCGAGAACCCGCCTCAGACGCCGACCGATATAGACAACGCGCCAAACGGCGATGCCGCGTCTGCGAAGGCACAGAAGTTCATCCATGAGGACAAGCTGCTTATTCTCTATCGCGGTGAGGTATATGATGCGCTGGGCAAGCGCGTCCATAAAGGAAAGGAGGCCGCACAATGAAACGGTTCCGCATTCAGTTGGTGATCGCGTTCATCGTGCTGGTGTGCGGTGTTTCGCTGATCGGGTTGATCTATATCATCTCCACCAAGCCCGTTACCTACGTCACCCCGGGCGTGCTGTCTGCACCTTCGCCGGTAGCCTCTCCCGTACAGCCGGTCAATACCGGTCTGCGGCTTTATAACCGGACGGTGCACCATGTGGCATATGCCCCGTCGTCGTATAGCCTATACACTCCTTCCGTCTCGATGCCGTCTTATCAGGGACTCTATCTGACGAGCAGCGCGCAGGTACATTCTGTCGGCGGCGGAGGAAACGGCGGAGGCGGTATATCGCTTACGTCGGGCGGCTCTGCGAATCGCGGAATCGTTTATACGGGAAGCGTGACCATGCCGATGACCACGTTTGTAGCGATGGCGGAGTCCCGCCAGGTGGCACAGCCGGAAGCTTCGGAAGCACCGCAGATGGCCTCTGTCGCCTCTGCTCCCGAGCGCCGAGCCCCCGGGCCTCCGAATATACAGTACCCTCCCGAGGAACATCAGTTAGTGGAGCATCCTCTCGGCGACGGCCTTTGGGTGCTGCTGATGCTGGCGGTAGGCTATACGGTAGTGCGGAGAAATAGGATGCTAGGGTACTAGAATTCTAGGAGGCGAGGACAATAGAATAAAAAATGACCGGCGGTGTGGCCGGTCATTTTTGTTAGAAGCGGTACGTAGCGCCGAGCAGGAAATTGATACCCTGCGAGCGGTAGCCGTAGTAGATCTCGTTCTTACGATGCAACCAGTTGTTGAGCTGGAAGAAGAGCGTTAAATTGGGTTTGGGTTCCGGACGCAGAATCTGTCCGTCGCTCTTAACTTGTCTGCCAACCCACATGTCGTACTGCAATCCGAGGTTGAGGTCCACAATCGGGCGGAGAATATGCTCGCCATCGGTGGCCAACGCAATGCGGTTGCCCTCAAAATGGTTATCCGAATAGAGCGACCAGTTGCGGTCGATGCGTCCGTCGATGCGCAGGCCTAACTCCCAGTTGGGACGGTCATAGACCGTTGTCGCTCCGCGCCAGATGAAGTAATCTCCGTGGAGGTTGATACGTACGACGTCCTGCAAATGGTAATTGATCTGGCCGCCTATCTTGCCACGCTGATAGTCCGTGTGCTGGTGAATAAAATCGCCTATCGGCCGGGTGATGGCCAGCTTGCTCAGCGGTACACCGGGCGTCGTCGTGGCAATCAGGTAATCTTCATCCATCATATAGGCGTAGCCTCCGTGAATCTCGATGAGCAGGTCACGGTACGGACGGATGTGAAAACCGATTTCGGCATCCACCGGCACATAAGCTGCGCAGGGGTGGATGATGCCGGCGTGAATGAGGCTGTAGCGGTTCTCCTCCATGTAGCTCTGCAGCGTACCCAGGCCTTGGAAGCCCAGTACGTCTGCATAGATGGTGAGCCACTGCTTGGCGATCTGTGCCTCGAGGTTGATATGCGGCGAGGGAGCGAAGCTCACGTTCTCGTTCTTCGAGAGGTGGTGATGGCCCTTACCGATATTCAGATCCAGGTTCACGCCCACATGTACGCGTACCCGTTTTCCTTCGTAGGCATAGTACGGCTCGATGCGGAAGTTATGGCGGTTGCTGCTGTAGAGCGAGTCGGGGATGACTGCCGCCAGCGAACCCAGTTGCAGGAAGTTATTCTGGATGTACACGTTCGCACCGACGTGGTGCGCATCGGAATGCCAGTCAAACGAACCGCTCGTACGCAACTGATGCTCACTCACGGCACCCGGTTTCGAGAACAGCATATACCCTGTCTGTACCTGATACTGGACGTCCTGCTTGGCATTGGCCTTCACCCCGATAAACGCCTCGACGGACCAGAGGGAAGTCTTGTCCTTGTCGCCGATGGTGTACGGCTTCGGGTACGCCACTTTGTTCTTCTCCCACATGCCGAACTCCCTGTTCGTGGCCGTATAGGCTGCGTAGTCGTAGAAATGGCCGTACTTATAGTAGAACACGTTGCCTCCGTTGACGCCGAAATAGAGATCGCAGGTACTGAACGTGTGCGTGAAGTTCAAGCCCACCTTCGTCTTACTGAGGGTCGCGAGCCCCCATTCGGCCTTGTGATGCGCATAGACATCGAGAATCGACTTCTTGCCGTCATTGAGGTGGTAGCCGAAATCGAAGAGCGTGTTCGGATGACCGATGGCTCCGCGGACGTAGCCGTTGAACGTACGGCCGTGTTCAAAGCGCGTAGGCTGCGAGAGCAGCGGATGGAAGGTCGTGCCGGGCGTTACCTCCGCTGAATATTCCGAGTACTCGATGGGCGCACGCTCGATGGTCGTCTCCACCACAGCGGGTTTGGTCGATACCTTGCCTGCCGCCTGAATGACCGGCTGGAAATCCCGCTCTACGGTCACGCTGCGGTTCAGGGTGCTGTCCTGCTGCGCATATATTGCCGGAGCCAGGCCTACTAGGGACACTAGAAGTCCTATGAAACCTAAGCTATTATTCATCTTCTTCATCGTTAACCTCCTTTTCTACCGGTTTCTCCAATTTGTCCAGTTCAGCGATGCGCTCGTTGATGATCGTCGGGATGTCGTCTCCCTTCGCCACATAGTTCTGCTGCAGCACGAGCAGGTACTGGCGTGCCTGGAAGAACTCACCGCGCTCGCGGTTGATGTCGCTCAGCAGGATGAGCGCCCGTGCCAGCCAATACTGCTGCTGGGTGTTCATCTGGGTGAACTCCATCACTTGGTTTTCCGCCGTCTCCGGATCGCCTGTCTCGAAATAGCTCTGGGCGAGCAGGTACTTGGCTTCCGCTCCCTGTGCGGTACGCACTTCGGCGGAGAGGTTCTTGAGATCCGGCTGCGCCTTGCTCCATTGCTTGAGGGCGACATAAGCTTTGGCGCGTCCGTAGAGCGCTTCGGCCTTCGTCTCTTCGCTCACGGGCGTGTCGCTCAAGATCTGCTCCGCGATGTCGATGGCTGCCTGATGGCGTCCCAGTTGCTGCGAGCAGCGCAGGATACCCAGACGCGCTATGGTCGTGTTCTCACGTGTGGACGCCAGGGCGTGCATGCGGTAGAAACCGTCCAACGCACAAGCGTAGTCCCCCTTGTCATAGCAGATCTCCGCTACGCGGGTAGCCGCCTCTTCCTGATAGGGGTTCGCGTTCATCTCCGCCAGCACGATGTAATGCGACAGGGCCTCCGAAGACTTGCCGAGTCGGTAATACGAATCCGCCAGATAGTAACGTGCCGTCGTGCAGTAACGTCCTCCGGCGCAGTATTGCGTGAGGTAGTTATTGAGCGAAACAGCCGCTTTCTGGTATGCCGCCTGCATGTATTGCATCTCAGCCGCCGCATAGAGGAGCGAGTCCTCGGCGGTGGTGACGTTCATGTTGATCTTCACGAGGTTCTTGGTGTACGCCAGATACTCATCCACGTTGCCGGCCTCTACGTAGAGCGCCTGCAGAGCGTCCAGCGCCGTGTAGGCCTCTTCCGTAGCGGGATATCTCTCGATGGTCTTGCGGTAGGCGGCGATGGCGTCGTCGTTCTGACCTAAGTTACGGAAGAGCATAGCGCGCTCGAGCGATGCCTTGCGTGCCAGCGTCGAGTGGGGATAGGATGCCAGAAGCTGCTCGTAGGTGGCGATGGCTCCATGCTCGTCGTTCAGTTGCAACTGGGCACGGGCGATCTCATACACGCCGTCGTCCGCATAGTCCGACTTGGGATAGCGCTTCACCAGATCGCGCAGGACAGTTATCTTGTCCTTGTACTTATGCTGCAAGCCCATCGCGTAGCCGCGCTGGAAGAGCGCATAGTCCGCGCCGGCCGCCTGCAAGCCCGCTACCTGTCCATAATAGGTGATAGCCTGCTGGAACTGGCGTGCGTTGAAATAGCAGTCGCCGATGCGATTGAGGGCATCCGCGTATGTAGGCTCGGTGGCGTCTGCGGCGTCGATATAGACGGAGAACGCCTCGCGCGCCTTGTCGTACTTGGCCTGCGAGAAATAGGTATAACCCTGCAGGTAACGCGCGATAGAGTAGTTCTGCGACCGGCGGGCATCCGGACGGGCGAAGAAAGTACCGAGGTCCTGTTCACAGGCTTTGTAGTTACGCAGACGGTAGTTCGCCTCGGCGCGTACGTAGTACGCCTCAGTCGTGTACAGGTCCGACTCGGCCTTGTGCGCAATCACCTCCGTCATCCACTCTACGGCCTTCTGCATCTTGCCCTGCAGGAACAGATCGGCTCCTAACTGGTAACGCAGGTACTGCTTGGTCTGGCGCATTTTTGGCGTCGGTTCGGCAATCGAATCCAATACCTCGATCGCTGCTTCGTAGTTCTTGCTCTGCATCAGGGCGTCGCTCAGCAACTGATAGATGCGGCTCTCGTACTTGGAGTCCGGGTACTGGTGGAGAAAATCGTTGAAGGCCCGCACGGACTCGCCCAAAGCGCTGGACGACTCGTAGGTGCAGATGGCGTAGTTATACGCCGCCTCCTCCTTGATAGCCGGGGTGATGTCGATGCTCGCTGCAGCTTGATAGGAGAGCTTGGCTTGCTCGGGCTGACCGAGTTTCACATATGCGTTACCCATCGTCAGACATGCAGCCTCGGAGAGCGTGTCGCGCTCTTGCTTGACCTGCTTGAGTGCCTTCACGGCCTCTTCGTACTGACCCAGATGATACTGTGACGAACCGAGCATGTACATGTCGTTGCGCAGCAGTTCCTCTTTCTGCTCCGCAGCTGCCTTGGTGTAGTGCGTCAGATGATCCGCTGCTTGCGTATAGTCGGCCTTCTGGTAGTATATCTCACCTAAGATGCGGTGTAACTCGCCATTGTTGAGGTTATCCGGATTCTGACGCAGCAAGGCGTTCGCCCGTTCCTCCACGTCGTCCCGCTCACCCTGTGCGTACTCGATCTGCACGATGTAGTACGGTACGGTCTTGGAATAGGTAGGATCGTTTTCCACCTTCTTGAGTGCCGGCAAAGCCTTGTCGTATTTCTGCTGCTTGTACATGCAGTAGGCGTAGTAATACGACCCGCGTGCGGTATAGCGGTTCGTCGATTTGGCCAGATAGCCGAAATAGATCGACGCGCGCTGGAACTCCTGCATCATCAGATAGGCGTATCCGCGATAGAACGAATAGTCCAGCTGATGCGGACGGGTCAGCGCGTCAATGTCCACCGGCTCCAACAGTTTCAGAGCCTGTTTGTAATGCCCTTTCTCCACCTGCAGCACACCCTGCATGAAGTTCACCTCGTCGGCGAAGGTCGTGTAGGGGAAGGCCTGCAGGTAGCTCTTCAGATCGCGCTGGAGCATCTTGTCCCTGCCGTCAAATCGTGCGGCCAGGGCATTGTACTCCTGCTCCATCTCCGTAGTCTGAGCATACGTGCTGAGGCTGATAACCGCTAAAATCGTGATTACGTAATTACGTAATGACGTCATAATTCTTAATTTTTATTTTGAATTTTGAATTATCAAACTCGCTCGAATCAGCGAGCAAGTTTGATCTCATTCCACATCTCGAGCAGCATCTCCTGGCTGTCGCCTGCGTCGTGCATGAGTGCGCAACGGTCAATGATGCTCTTGTCTGCATAATAAACGGGGTTGAGGTGCAGTGCATGCGGGTCCAGCATCTCGCCGTCGACCTCGATGGGCTCTTCGCCGAAGAAATACGAAGCGTCCACCGTCTCCGGCCACTCTTCGTCATCGTTCTGCTCCTCGATCATCTCAGCAGCAGCGTTCGGGCCGCCGGCACAAGACACGTAGCCGATCTCATCCATGTTCGCCAGGGCGTTCTCGGCCTTGCACATGTAGTCGATGAAATAAGTAGCAGCTTTCACGTTCTTCGCATACTTCGGGATTACCCATCCGTCGAACCATACGTTGGAACCCTCTTGCGGCACGATATAATCGAGCATGACGCCCATCTCTGCTGCCTCTTCGATAGCAAACTGCGCATCGCCGGACCAGCTGAGGTTGAGCCAAGCCTTGCCCTTGGTCATTTCCTCCTTGCCGAAGTCCACTGCCCATCCGCAGATCTGCTTCTTCCCTTTCTGCAGGATTTCCTTGACAGCCTCTACCCCCTCCTTGGTGATGCCGCGTACGCGCTCCTCGCGGGTCACCTC
>JAEEGL017184201.1_pt1 | contig 13510 bp, 10 predicted proteins | sample 9134231 | NCBI WGS metagenome assembly JAEEGL01 (sample SAMN16246548, study PRJNA631951) | gut metagenome | biome: gut microbiome; feature: rumen; material: fiber-attached | host: Bos | place: Iran: Karaj | collected 2018-10
AAAAGCGTCGCTTTTACCGAGCAGACACATCTCCACAAGCGTTTCGTCGTCCATAAGCGAATATTTCGTCATAGGCCTTTCCTTTCGGGTTGTTTTCGGGATTCACTTTATAAGAGTGGAAAAACGAAAAAAAGGTTGGGTGAAAAAACTGTCTCATCGGCAAAAAAAGCTTAAATGAGACAGTGATTTTGAGTTTTTATTCCTTTTTAATAATTGTAAGTCTGTGCAGCGCACGAGAACAGGCAACATAAAGAAGCTGTTTTTCTTTCGGAGAGTTGGCGAATTCTTTTTCATCCGGAATGATTACACCGTCGAATTCAAGTCCTTTTGCAAGATAAACTGGCAGGATATGCGTCTTTCCCGGTGTGATAACGGAGTCGCTCTTTATATATTTTGTTTCAACGCCTATTTCTTTCAGCTTTCCGTGGATCATTTTTGCCCGTTCACTGTTTGCGCAAATAACCGCGTTGGATTTATAGCCGGCGTCATTCAGCGCTTTTATTTTGTCGGCTATTGCTGATATTGCGTCCTTTGTTTTTATCGTTTCGGGCTCTTCGCCGTGTCTGTCAAGATATTCAGCGTCTATTGCGTCGTCTTTGAAACGGTTGATAAAATTGTTTATTTCAACCGTTGACCGGTAGCTTTTTTTCAGTTCAAAGGACCTTGTGTTTTTGGACGGTATATATTTTGCAACCTCGGCTACTGAAGAAATGTGTTGAGTAAGAGCCTGATTAATATCGCCCAGGACCGTAAATTTAGCTCCGCGGCAAAGTTTTGCGAGAATTTTGTATATTATCGGCGGATAATCCTGCGCTTCATCAACTACTACCTGACTTATTTTATACTGCTGAGAAATTTTGCCGGAAAGCAGATTTATGTAGATCAGACAAAGCATGTCTTCAAAATTCAGATGCCCGGTTTTCATTGTTTTCAGCGTTTTTTCGTATTCATCCGGAGCATATTCTCTTAATGCGTCAAAATAGATCTCCGTGGCGTCTACGGCAAACATGGTATTTATTTCGTCAGTGACCCTTGTTATGTTCGTGTTCCAGAAACGCTGCTTTTCATCGTTGATTTCGTCTTCGGTAAACTGCTGTGCGGCTTCAGCGGCCTGTATTTTAAATTTTGATGTGAATTCGGCAAGTTTTTTTGCTTTGTATCCGCCTTCATTTTCCAGACGGTCAAGAAGTCTTCCGAGAATTTTGTTTTTTCGGACCTCGCTGCTGTAGCCTTTGAAATCTTCAAAAAATGCGTTGCGAAGTTCGGCTTTCGTCATGATCGTGTCGCCTAAAAAAACAATATCGCCGAAAGCGGTTTCCGCAATACGCTCATCAAGATACTTTTCGATAAATGCCGAAAAATCGTCGGAACCTTTCAGCTTTACAGAATCGAATCTTTCCTGCGAGCGGCTTATTGCCTCGTTTTGCTCTGTAAGATTTCTGAAAAACAGATCATCGGCGGTCGGAATTCTGTTTACCATATACTTTTCAGATGCGCCCGTCAGATCGTCTTCTTCATCATCTTCCTGTTCAAGTTTATCTTTCAGCCTATCCTCTTCTGTTTCGGGGAAAAGCAGTCTGTCAAAAAAATCGTAAAAATCCGTCTGCAATACTTTGTCTTCGCCGAGTTCGGGCAATACATCGGCAATATACGATGAAAAAACGCCGTTCGGTGAAAAAATGACAATATTGTCGGATGTTAACGAGTTTCTGTGTTTATAGAGAAGATATGCCAGACGGTGCAGAGCTATCGAAGTCTTTCCGCTTCCGGCAACGCCCTGAACGAGCAGCAGGTCGCCTGAAAGATCGCGTATGATGGCGTTTTGCTCTTTCTGAATGGTCGTTATTATCGTTTTGAGCTTGAGATCTGCCGTTTTGCCGAGTTCTTCCTGCAAAACGCTGTCGTTTATAACTATATCGCTGTCAAACATGAATTCAAGCTCTGAATTCCTGATCTTGAACTGTCGACGAAGAGTCAGATCAACATTTATATCTCCGTATTGGGTCCTGTAAAACGTTTTTCCAAGAGGAGAATCATAATACATCGAACTGATATCGGCTCTCCAGTCGCAAACGAGCACTTCTGCGCCGTCTATAAGCGAAAGATAACCTATGTATATGCTTTCTTCTTCTGAGCCGTCCTCTTTGAAATCGAGTCTTGCAAAATAGGGGGAAAACCTCATTTTTTCAAGCAGCTGAAGACGTTTGCGGAAATCATAATATCTGTTTACCTCCGCATTTTCCGTCATCGTTATCTGTGTAAGCTCAAAAAGATCGTGCGCGTTGAATTCTCCGTGTTTCTGGTCATCCCAGATGCGCCTGCGCATTTCCGTGATCTGTTCACGGATATTCTCAGACGTTCCTTCAAACAGCAGCTCCATGTTGTCAATTTTATTGATAACTGAAGCGAGATATTTTTTTTCGTATAAAAGACTTTTATCCATTTCGTCTCCGTTAAAATAATAAACGATAAATACGGTGATGAATATTATCTCTTGTTAATCGATTTCCGTATCGCAGAACTTGCATGCCTTATGGCCGTCCCGCATTTCGTAAGTTAAAAACGGAAGATAATGCTCCGTATTCGTTATGCAGACCTTGTTTTTGCAGCAATGTCCCTTAGGCATATCTCTGAATTTCAGGATATCTGTTTTATCTGTCGGTGCGGAACCGATCATTTTAAGTATCAGAGCCATACGCACATAGATCCCGTTTTGTGCCTGCTTGAAGTAAAGGGATCTCTGATCGTAATCGACCTCTTCTTCAATTTCGTCAACGCGCGGCAGCGGGTGCAGAACGATCATATCTTTTTTTGCCTGTGACATCTTGCTTGTATCAAGAATGAATTTGCCGCTCTGTTCCTTATAATGCTCTTCAGAATCAAATCTTTCGCGCTGTATCCTTGTCATATAAAGTATGTCAAGACGGTCCATGCATTCTTCAAGAGACGTAACTTCGAAAACCTCGTTTCCGTTTTCTCTCAAAAGCTCAGTTATCCTCGGCTGCAAAGAAAGCGACGGCGTGGAAATAAGGTAAAAAGTGTTTTTGCCCAGAGTGTTTAAAGCTCTTAAAAGAGAGTGAACTGTCCTTCCGTTTTTCAGATCTCCGCAAAGACCTACGGTGAGTCCCGAAAGCGTGCCTTTTACCTGCTCGATCGTAAAAAGATCCGTCAATGTCTGCGTAGGATGGAAATGACCGCCGTCTCCCGCGTTGATAAGCGGACATCTCGAATATAAGGAAGCTGCAAGGGCGGCGCCTTCTTTCGGATGCCTCATCGTGATTATATCAGCATACGAAGAAATAATCGTTATTGTGTCCTTTAGATTTTCACCTTTGGAAACAGACGAATTGCCGGGATTGTCAAATCCTATTATTTCGCCTCCGAGACGTATCATTGCCGATTGAAACGAAAGCATCGTTCTCGTAGACGGCTCGTAAAAGAGCGTTGCAAGTATTTTGCCTTTACATCTATCCGCATATTTTCCGGGATCTTTTTTTATGTCTGCAGCAAGAGTGTTTATTTCTCTCCACTCTTCTGCAGTAAGGTCGTTGAAATCGATAAGATGGTGAAGTGACATCTGAAGTGTCTCCTTTGTATGATCGTCGCGTTTGCTGTAATAATTTTTCGTTATCTTATTCTGTCCCCGATTTGAGCCTTGTCGTCAAGGAAAATAACATTTATTATATCGTTTCCGTTTTCGTCTTTATGCGAGGATGCAAGCAGCATTCCGCGGCTTTCTTCTCCTCTTATTTTTGCGGGCGCAAGATTTTTTACGATTGCAACTTTTTTGCCGACAAGCTCGTCAGGATTATAACATTTTGCGATACCCGAAACGATCTGTCTTTCCTCGCTGCCGAGCGTAACTTTCAGCTTATAAAGCTTGTCGCTGCCGGCAACTTTTTCGCATTCGAGAATTTTTGCAACACGAAGCTCGGTTTTCATAAAATCATCGATAGTTATCTGAGGCATTTCGGGCTCCGCGGGAGATTTGGTCTTTTTTTCTTCCTCTTTGGGCGCGGCAAAGGAAGCGAAGAATTTCTCCGCGTCTATTCGCGCAAAAAGCGTTCCGCAGTCGTTTACGGATGTTCCGTTTTCGATATGTCCGAAGGATTTTACCGTTTCGTAATCTCTGCATCCGGAGCCTATTGCGTCAAGGATTTTGTCGCATGCCGACGGCATGACGGGAGAAAGGAGAATGGCGCAAATGCGTATGCTTTCCGCAAGATTGTAGAGAACTTCTGCCAGACGGTCTTTCTTTTCTTCAGATTTTGCGAGAGCCCACGGCATTGTTTCGTCTATATACTTGTTGCATCTGCGGGCAATATTCATTATTGCTTCTATACAGTCGCTCATTCTGAATTCTTCAAGGCATTTTTCCGCTTCAGAGTATGCTGAAGTCACGGTATTTTTCAGTTCGTCATCAACGCCTTCACAAACGCCGGAGCGGTTTATAACGCCGTTTGAGTATTTTTTTATCATTGCCACTGTTCGTGATACAAGGTTGCCCAATGTGTTCGCAAGATCGGAGTTGTATTTTTCAATAAGCGATTCATATGTTATCGAGCCGTCTGAAGTATACGGCATTTCCGAAAGAAGATAATACCTTACCGCATCTGCGCCGAAAACGTTTACAAGATCGTCTGCATATATAACGTTTCCTCTTGATTTCGACATTTTGTCTGTTCCGAAAAGCAGCCAGGGATGACCGAAAACCTTTTTAGGCAGCGGTTCCCCTAGCGCCATGAGCATTATCGGCCAGTAGATCGTATGAAAGCGAAGAACATCCTTACCTATGATATGCACGTCCGCAGGCCAGTATTTTTTATACAGACTGTCGTCGTCGCCCAGAAAACCGAGCGCAGTGATATAGTTTGACAGAGCGTCGATCCAGACATACACAACATGCTTGTCGTCAAAATCAACGGGAATACCCCATTTGAAAGAAGTTCTCGAAACGCAGAGATCCTGAAGTCCCGGTTTGATGAAGTTGTTGAGCATTTCTTTCTTGCGGCCTTCGGGATAAATAAAATCGGGGTTCGACTCTATATATTCTTCAAGCTGTTTCTGATATTTTGAAAGACGCAGAAAATACGCCTCTTCCTTTGTTTTTACTACTTCTCTTCCGCATTCGGGACATTTTCCGTCAACAAGCTGCGTTTCAGTCCAGAAAGATTCGTCGGGCTTGCAATACCAGCCTTCATATTCACCCTTGTATATATCTCCCTGGTCATAAAGTTTTTTGAATATTTTCTGAACTGCCTTTTCGTGATAGTCGTCGGTAGTTCTTATAAATTTATCGTATTTTATGCCGAGAAGTTCATAAACACGTTTTATGTCGCCTGTTATTCCGTCTACCCATTCCTTCGGCGAAACTCCCGCTTTTTTTGCGCAGTCTTCTATTTTCTGCCCGTGTTCATCGGTGCCTGTGAGGAAAAATACATCGTATCCCTGCATTCGCTTGAATCTCGTTACGGCGTCGGTAAACACGATTTCATATGAATTGCCGATATGCGGTTTTTGCGATGTGTACGGAATGGCTGTGGTGATGTAGTATTTCTTTTTTTCCATTTTCAGCATACCTCTCATGATTTTTATAATATATCTGTTCTGTGATTTTTATAATATATCTGTTCTGTTATTTGCAATGTCGTCCGATAATCGGTAAATTATACCACAGTAAGCAAAAAAAGTCAATGCGACGAATGAATTTGTCGTAAATTTATTGAAAATCGGAGCAGGCTGAGAAAGCATGCTCCGATAATATATTATCTCCGATAATATATGATACTGATGTTATGTGATACCCGCAGATCAGAAATCCGAATTGACCACTGCCGGTTCGCCTTCAAGCTTTTCGGGGTGTGCAAGATAGTCGGAAAAACGCTTGAAAGCGGTGGCGTAATATGCTCCCGAACAAAGTCGTTCGTCCATAACAACACCGATAGGCAAACAACGAACGAATGTTATTTCCTTTCCGAACCGTTTCGGAACTTCGCGTAAGTTGCCAAGGGCAAGGATCTGACCGACTGTGCCGAAATCATAAATGTGGTGATATATATGATTTGTTCTGAGACTGCCGAGATTCGTTACAACTATGCTGCAATGGAACGGGCTTGCGTCTATTATGGATTTCGGCAGCAGCCCGTGCTTGTCAAGCCATTTGAGCAAACTTATGCCCATACGCATAAGAAAGGTCATACCGCAGAGGGTGGATATTATTCTGTCTGTTTTATTGTCACTCTCTTCCTGTCGGTTTTTTTCGATGTAATCGTCCATCTTTTTCTGAACGTCAAACAGGCTGTCTTCTTTTTCGAAATAAACTTTAGACATTGTTTCGTTTTCGAGGGTGTTTGCTTTCAGTACGACCATTCCAACGGCAAGCTCGTTTCTTGCGTAAATTTTTCTGTTTACGATAAATCTGTTGAGCTGCTGAAATTCCGCTACGGTTCTTACATATGCGGCCGTCACGAGAGACAGATGACTTACTTTCAATCCTTCGTCGCGCTTCGCGCGTATATAACGGTCCATTGGTTCGATCGGAATATCAATGGTGATGTAGTTCAGAGCATCGCTTCTTTTGTCCATTATGTGCGGAACAATCGAATACATCGGGTCAATTTTTTTCAGCCTTTTTCCGTCTTTTCTCATTTACAATCATCCTTACTTTTTTTAGACGATTAAAAAATCGATAATTTGTTAGAATTATACCACAATTATGCGCTTTTGTCAAGTTTTGAATGAAAACAAGGTAAGAATAAGTGCAATTTGATCTTTGAGTTTGACATAAAACCGAAATTTACTGATTTTACAAAAAAATCAACAATTTACTATTGACATTTTCCGAAAAAATGATATAATTATTTTTACTGTGACTGTAATATGAAGGAGGCGGTGTAGTGCTTATAGATATTTCATCTGTCCGCAAAAGCGCCGGCGCCTCATTAAGAGTTGATGAGCCTGTAGATTTGTCAGACTATGCGTCGGAATTTACGGATGTGCATGCAAACGGTGAGATCAGAAACACTTCGGGTGTTGTATCAATTAAACTTCATATAACCGGCACATATAATTCCGTTTGCGACAGATGCGGCTCTGATGCCGTGCTTTCGCTTAAAACCGAAATCGATACGATATTTGACGATGACGGTTCAAAAGACGATTCCGTCACTTTTACCGACGGACGTATCGACCTTGAAAAAACCGTATGCGACGCGCTTGTTCTTGCGGTTCCCATGCAGGTGCTTTGCAGCCCGGACTGCGGCGGTGTTGAAGGTGACGGATACGAAATAATTTATGATGAAAATTAAACTTCGCATTTTGTTAACAGCAATCTGCGGCTATAAAGGAGGGTATACACCATGATTGCTCCCAAGAGAAGAATTTCCAAGCAGAGAAAGCATAAAAGACGTTCCAGCGTATGGAAGCTCGACATGCCCGGAATGGTTAAATGTTCGCATTGCGGCGAATACCATCTTGCACACCGCGTATGCAGCCACTGCGGCTACTACAACGGCAAAGAAGTTATAAAGATGGAAGAAGAAAAGAAAGGCGCGTAATCGCTTTCCGGTTATGCCCGCATGAAGATGGGAGGATCGTTATTTTTGAAAAATAACGGTTCGCCCGTCCGTTTTTTGTGTTTGATAATATGGCATACATTACTGAAATCAGCAAAACCAGTCCGTTTTACGGCAAGCTGAAAACAGGGGATATCCTTGTTTCCGTAAACGGGAAAAAAATCAACGATATCCTTGATTATATGTATCATACCGCAGCCGAAAAGCTTTCGTTCTGCGTTATTCGCAACGGAAAGGAATATACGAAAAGCGCAGTGAACAAAACAGGCGCGCTCGGGCTTACATTTGATTCTTTTCTGATGGATACGCATAAAAGCTGCAAAAATAAATGTGTTTTCTGTTTTATCGACCAGCTTCCTAAAAACATGCGTGACACAATGTATTATAAAGACGACGATTTCCGTCTTTCGCTTCTTCAGGGCAACTATGTTACGTTTACAAACCTCACCTCCGAGGAGACGGACAGGATCTGTGATCTTCGCGTATCTCCGCTGAATGTTTCCGTCCATGCGACCGACGGCGATGTTCGCGTAAAAATGATGAAAAATCCGAATGCAAAAAACATTATGCCTCTTCTTACCCGCTTTGCCGATGCAGGAATCAATCTTCGCTGTCAGATAGTTCTCTGCAAGGGATTTAACGACGGCGAAATACTGAAAAAATCACTTGCCGATCTGAAATCGCTTTATCCTGCGATCTCTTCCGTTTCGATCGTTCCTGTAGGTCTGACAAAATTCAGGGATGGTCTTGAACCGCTTGAAACATTCAATGCGGTCGAATGCGCGGAGGTAATAAAAACCGTTGACTCAATAGGAGATATTTGCGAAAAAGAATACGGAACGCGTATTTTTTACTGCTCTGATGAATTTTATGTCACTGCAGCGCTGCCCGTTCCTCCGTGCGATTATTACGGTGACTTTGAACAGATAGAAAACGGTGTGGGAATGCTTTCGTCATTTAAGGAAGAATTCGATGCTGCTGTTGACAGCTTTGACATCAACGAAAAAAAATGCACGCTTTCATTTGTTTCAGGCATGATACTTAAAACCACTCTGCCGCAGCGTTTTGAAAAAATCCGGAAAAAGCTTACCGGACTTTCGGTCGATCTGCATTTTATAAAAAACGATTACTTCGGGGAAAAAATAACCGTAACCGGTCTGATAACCGGAACAGATATAATATCTCAGCTCAAAAACAAGCCTTTGGGCGATGTGCTCGTTATTCCGAACGCAATGCTGCGCGACGACAGGTTTCTTGATGATATATCGATTGCCGATGTTGAGAATGCTCTGAATATCCGCGTTGTGCCTATGCCGTGCGATGGGCAAGGCTCTGCAGAAACGATAAGAAATCTTGTTATCAGCTCATAAATTTGACATATAATTACCGCATAGGCACGCTTGACACAGCGTGCCTTTTGTGTTATAATCTCTGCATAACATAGCAATTGATCCATATTTGATATACCATTTATTCCGAACGGGGGGTGTATGCGTGAATATCAGAAATATAAAGCGATTTTTCGGACTTTTTGTACTTGCTTTTCTTATCGTTTTTATAGTAGTAATAATCCGTCTGCCTCAAAATGACGATAAAAATATTATAGTTACGGATAACGATCTTCTTATTCCCGATCCCGATACCGCAACGGCTACCGAACCCGAAACAGTGATCGAACCTGAAACAATTCCTGAGGTCGTAACAGAACCGGAGCCACAGCATCTTGAACCAATATCTCTCGTTGACGAGGAAATGCCGGCTTCTCTTTTGCAGATCGCCAAAACATACAATGTCATAGGCATGTCTCTTGCGGTAATAGAAAAAGGCGAGGTTACCCACAGCTACGTTTTCGGCGATCAGCAAAAAGCTACAGACACGTCTGAGGCAATTCCGTATACATCAAACAGCATTATCCGCGTGGCAGGTGTTTCTGAGCTCGTTTCGGCGATCGGCGTCATGTCGCTTTGCGAGAGCGGCAAGCTTGATCTTGACAGACCGATAGGCGATTATCTCGGATATACCGTCAAAAATCCCAAAAGCGATTCCGAGATAACTTTGCGTCAGCTTATGACTCATACCGCAGGTGTTTCCGATTCAGGAGCATATGACGATGTCGTTTACGGACGGACTAAATATCAGCTTCTTAAAAATATGCTCACGGGAGAAAATGCAAAAAAGAATTTTTATTCATACAAAGCAGGTTACAGTTACGATTTCTCAAATTTCGGATCTGCCATGATGGGCTGTATAGTTTCGTCCGTTGCCGGTGAGTCGTTTAACGAATTTATGAGATCCGATATCTTTACTCCTCTTGCTGTCGATGCAGGTTATTATTCAACCGAAATTGAAAACCGCTCAAATATAGCAACGATCTATCTTCGCAACGAGGTAAACTATGTTCTTGAAGAAATGGATGAGTTCGCTGCCGAAATGAAGTCGGTTGACGACGTGGATAATTACCGTATATCACACGGAAATCTCTTTATCAGCACCGCAGGACTGTCTCGTATAGCTCAGCTTTTGCTTAATAAGGGCTCTTTGGGAACAGTTTCCGTTCTTTCGGAAGAATCTGTTGAAAATATGCTTTCAACCGAAGCAACAGGCTCGCTTTATAAAGATGTTGGCGCAGGACTTTGTGTTACACGTAAAAAGGATATAGTTGACGGGAGAGTTCTTTACGGACACGGCGGAATCGCATACGGCGCTATCGCAGAAATATTTTTTGATCCAACCGATAACACTGCAGTAATAATAACATGTAACGGCGGAAATCTTTCCACTGATGATTCAGGCTTTTCATCAATGGCAAAAGCGTTTATTCAGGAAGTTTACGCTTCGATTATAGGTAAATAAGATGCAGCATATCCTTTCACTTGTAAGAAAAGCAGTTGACGAATACGGCATGATAGAAAACGGTGACAGAATAGCTGTAGGCTGTTCGGGCGGTAAGGACTCTACTCTGCTTTTGCTTGCTCTTTCAAAGCTCTCCGAGTTTTATCCGAAAAAGTTTTCCGTTGTCGGCATCGTGATCGATACGGGAACGGGCATAGATTATTCTCCCCTCGAAGAATTCTGCAAAAATGAGAAAATCGAGCTTATAATAAAAAGGACCGAAATATCAAAAATCATTTTTGATATACGCAAAGAATCAAATCCATGCTCTCTTTGTTCAAGAATGAGACGCGGAAGTCTGAATGACGCGGCGATCGAAGCGGGAGCAAACAAAGTTGCCCTCGGTCACCACAGAGATGACGTTATAGATACGTTTTTTCTCAGTCTTATCCACGAATCCCGCCTGAATACGTTCCAGCCTGTTACATACCTTTCAAGAAAAGATATAAATGTTATCCGTCCGCTTATTTTCGTACCTGAAAAAGACGTAAAAAGGATTGTAAAGCGTTGTAACTTGCCGGTGCTTGTCAATCCGTGTCCCGCAGACGGAAATACGGAACGCGAGTCCATAAAACAGGTCGTGCATGATATCGACATGAATTATAAGGGCATACGGGAGCGCGTATTCGGCGCGATAGAACGTTCGAACCTTGACGGATGGAAAAAGATTGAAAAACAGAAAAACGAATGAAATTTGCTGACGGAACAAAATAAAAGGACTGCCTGATATTCAGGAGTCCTTTTTTCATATGTTCACACGCCAACATTTGTTATGCAAAAGAGCATTTTTCAGATCATAGAAAACAATGTTCGAGTAAAATCGATAATACTGACCCCGAAAGGGGCTTTTTTTATGTATAAAAATGGAAAATCAGCTTTTTGTTATAATCGGGTGAAAATACGTCTGCCTTTATTATCTTGCTATCATTTGCCGTCATCCGCCTGTTTGTCTAGACGTTTTAAAATCGTATATCGCATTGTCAGATAACAAGCAGTTCCTCCGATCACATTTGAAATGGGTTCCGCAAGAAATACACCCTTCACACCCAACCCGACAATCGGAAGCAGCAGGGTAAGAGGAAGAACAATAATGATCTTTCTGAGAAGTGAAAAGAAAATAGCGTGCTTTGCGTCTCCGAGCGACTGAAAAGCCGCTTGTCCCGCAAATTGCAATGCCATAAAAACAAAGCCGAAGAAATATATTCTGAGCATATCTGTACCGGTGTTCAGCAGCTCGGGATCATCTGAGAAAATCCCGATCCACAGCTTTGGAAAAAGATGAACGAGCAGCCACGCGGCAAGCGTGTAAACTGCGCCGACGATCGTATTGAATCTGATGCCCTGCCTTGTTCTGATATAGTTTTTTGCGCCATAGTTGTAACTTATTACGGGCTGAGCGCCTCCTACGATCCCGCTGACCGGCAGCATGAAAACTTCGCGTATAGAATTTACAACTGTCATAATGCCTACATACATATCTCCTCCATGCTGTTGGAGCGTTGCATTGCATGCGATCTGAACCACACAGGTCGTTCCCTGCATGATGAAATTTGACGTTCCCAGTCTGGCTATTTTGCCTGCAATACCTCGGTCGATACGAACATCTTTCCACGAAAAAGAAATAATTGCATCTTTTCCGAACAGAAAGCGCAAAACCCAAAGCGCGGATAACGCCTGGCTGAGCACAGTTGCAAGCGCGGCTCCCGAAACGCCCATGTTCATCAGAAAGATGAAGATCGGGTCGAGAACGATATTGATTGCCGCTCCAAGGATCACTGATATCATTCCTATTCTCGGAAAGCCCTGCGCGTTAATGTAACCGTTCATACCGGTGGTGATCATTACAAAAACCGTGCCGATGAGGTAAATATTCAGATATTCTTCTGCGTATATGTATGATTCTTCACTTGCTCCGAACGCAAAAAGGATCGGGCGTCGAAAAATATATCCGAAAACCATCAATACGCCGGCGCTTAAAAGCAGCAGTGCAAGAGAATTGCCTTGTATCCTCCGTCCTTCATCATCTTTTCCTGCGCCACGCGCCATTGAAAACAGAGGAACTCCTCCGTTGCCAAACAGCGCTGTAAACGCCATGATCAGCGTGATCACCGGAAACGTAAGTCCGACACCCGTCAGCTCCAGACTGTCGCCACCCATATGCCCTATGTATATCCTGTCTACAACGTTATACAAAAGGTGAACAAACTGCGCGAGCGTAAGCGGCAATGCCTGCGCCACTATGTTTCGCCAGACAGGACCTTTGGAAAAGTCTATATTTCTTTTTGATCTGTGTATTTTCATTTAACTGGCTCCATGAACTTGTCACTACGGATTATTCGGATGTTTCTGCTTTCAACTTGATCGGCAGATATGCCTTTATCTGCCGCCCGAGTGATACAGAATATCCGCAACGGTAATCATATTTACGAAACTGTATTTGTGTCTTTTATCTCGAATTTGGCGACTTGATTTTCGGCAATTTCCAGCATATGAGACGATTGCATAACAAACAAAAATCAATACGGACTTTCCATACCTGCGAATGCCGATCATGCTTTTCATGTTACCGGTCCGCCTGATGTTTTATTGTGCTGCTCAAAAATCATATATTTTTATTATTGTCGCGCATCATAACTCATCGGAAATAAAGGCGCTCCGATTATTATATCGCAGAAATGAAAAAAAGTCAACATCCGGCAGAAAAACATCGCAATATATGACTGTCACTCATCCTGCAAACAATATGCAGCACGGGAATGCGCATAAGCGAGCTGAAATTCATTACTGTGGACGCGGTAAAAAGAGGGGAGGCTGTCGTGGCATGCAAGGGAAAGACAAGGACTGTGTTTATCGTGCGCGATCTGAGAAAAAAACTGCTCCGATATATGTCGGAGCAGGGGATAAAATCTGGCAGTATATTTGTAACGAGAACCGGCAGGGAAATAGGCAGAACGAATATATGGAGAGAGATGAAAAACCTGTGCAGAGAAGCAAATGTAGACCCAAGAAAAGTCTTTCCTCATAATCTCAGACACTTGTTTGCC